>Ga0233432_10000725_pt1 | contig 31627 bp, 22 predicted proteins | sample SI_122_August201_6_FD_179870 | JGI IMG/M metagenome (GOLD analysis project Ga0233432, IMG submission 179870) | Seawater microbial communities from Saanich Inlet, British Columbia, Canada - SI_122_August2016_10_MG | ecosystem: Environmental > Aquatic > Marine > Inlet | place: Canada: British... | reverse complement strand
AGCCGGTAGTGTATCAGCGTTTACCCAGGCAGCTGCTTACTATTTAGATTTGCTCTCCGAATATTTTTACTTGCTCGGTTACACCGATCCGTGCGACCGGCTTTTCGAGATCGAAGCAACCCTCTTCGAGTGCTGGCGTTATGCTCCTTACATTCGTCGCGTCTCGGATTTCGAACGTTTCTTGGAAATCCAGCTCGAAAAGCGCAGCCAAGATCGATTTCTGGACCTGCCCGAACCACACAGTCACTTAGGCCAGCTCGACCACCTCCAACGCTTCTTGCTGGTCGCCCGAATCTACCAAGGCTGGACTTACCGCTCCCTTTATCTAGCGACCCGCAAAAAGAAGCCGGAGCTCGATAGAACGCTGGCCGATCTTAAATGCTTAGTTACCGGCTTTAAACCCCAATTGCTCAAGACCCAAGAACAGTTATTGATCATACGTCTCAGTCAATTAATGGAAGGCGAACTCAAGACCCGAGACGCTCGCGCCATCGAAAAAGACTTAGCGAAGCATTTCCACGTATTGAAATTCAAAGCTCAATGGCTCGGCTATCGATGCGAACTAGCGGAATTGAAGGTTCAAATGAACATCGATTCCGACGTGTTGACGAGCTTCAAGAACAGTCTGAACGATAAACTTAAAGACCTCCCGGTTGAACGTCCCAAATTTAGAGAAAGCATATTGAACCAGATTTCATTCATGCGAGCTCATTCGAGCTGAAGAGCTAGCGTCCTCCTGCTTGGAGAAACGTGCTCAGATTTTGCTTTTTCGCCCTCTATAGCTTCCTGGTGACTTCAATAGATTTTGTCGCTGTTTTTTGAATACGGGAAGAAGCGTTTCTTCAATATACGAGAACGCCTTATCAACCCCGTCTTTCTCGTAGATGACGCCAATCTTCGCTTCCATCAAAGTCGGCTCCCCTGTACAGGCTAGAAAACGGTTGGAAGTCATTCCCGTGAAGACCTCTATTCGTTCGCTAGGAGCAATATCCGTCTGCCTCAGAATCCACTCGCGAGCGAATAGGGCGAGGACTGCGTCGCCAATCCAAGCCTTGGTCCGTTTCTCCGTTTCATCCATAGGGCTCAAAAAAATGTAGCCTTCCTCAAAAGCCAATCCAAAACATCGTCCCAATTCCAGCTTGTCAAAATGCTCTTTACCGCCAATCTTAAATCATCAGGTGTTCCATCCTAGGGAATTCCTCCACCCTTCCCATGAAGATTAAACACGTTTTCGCCAAACAGATCGATTTTCCAATGGGCGGGAAGGTCTGGAATCCAGCCCTGACCTTTAACGCTAAGGAAATTGTATTCATTTTCGTCGAGACCGACACCGGAATTCTAGGCGTGAGCGAAGTCTGGTCGTTCTACGGTAGCGCAAGATCGATCGTCGATACGATCAACCACGACATCGCCCCGCTTGTTACCGGAGAAGATCCGCACTTCACCGAACGCATTCGGCACCGCATCGCCGGGATAGCCCCGATTGGGACGCTCGAAGGAGTCTTGATAAACGCTTTGAGCGGACTCGACAACGCCCTGTGGGATCTTCGGGCGAAGCTTTTGAACACGCCTTTGTATCAATTGCTCGGAGCTTATTCGGATAGCGTCTACACTTATGCGAGCGGAGGGCTTTATGGACGGGACAAAACGATCGACGACCTTAAGGCCGAGGTTACCGGATACATTGATCAAGGATTTAGCGGAGTGAAAATCAAGATTGGCGGCGTCCCCCAACGGGATGACCTCGAGCGTATTTCAGCAACCCGCGAAGCGATCGGTCCCGATGCCCGGCTGATGATCGACGCCGTGCATGCCTATAATGTGCCCGAGGCGCTCTCACTGGCTGCCAAAGCGCAGCAACACGATATTTATTGGTTCGAATCGCCCATAGCCCTAGCCGACAACGCGGGTCATGCAGTGATTAACGCCCGTGCCGGCATTCCGGTATGCGCCAATGAATCGCTTTACGGTTGCCAAAATTTCAACGATCTAATCAGTCGACGCGGAACCGAGTACGTTCATCTCGACCTTTGCGCCTGCGGAGGCATTACCGAAGCCCGCAAAATCTCTGCGATTGCAGAAGCACATGGCTTGCCTGTAACGCTCCATTCGGCGAACTCGGTATGCCTCTTCTCTGCTAGTATTAATTTTTCAGCCACACTGTCGCAATGCGATTCAGTCGAATACCATCAAGTTCACCAATGGCTAAGAGCCTACGCTCCTGAGGCCACCATGGCCTTGACCGATGGACCTTACGTTAAGCCACTTGAAGCGCCCGGAATCGGAATGGATTTCATCACCCCGGATTTCATCGACAAGATCGCCGCAGAAATTGCTTCCGATTTACCTGCAGATTAACTCGAAAAACCGAGAGACCCCGCTTCTCTGAACTTAGAAATTCGGAGGGGTTTCGCCTGCGGCGAAAGCGTAAATCGCTAAGGCCCGACCTCAGCCCTCCACGCCATTCGACAAGCTCATAACTCTGAAGTTATCAAGCGGGCAGGCACCTTTTTACCGACCTCATGCCAAAATTTCGAAGCCGGCTTCTGCAAAAAGCTGTTGAATTTTATGCGTATTCTAATCATGACGCTTACTTCGAATCCAATCCTCTAACACTTCATGAAAAAATCGTATCGTCGCCCAGCTAACCTGAAACCTGCTATTTTAATCGCATCCTGTGCGAGCCTCTTCCTCCTAGGTCTTGCCTATTTTGCAGTAGGAGCTGAAAGCGTTCCCACTTGGACGCTGTTTCTGGGTCGATTTCATCCCGCCCTCCTGCACTTGCCGATTGGATTTCTAGTCGTCCTTGGGGTCATCGAATATTTAGATAGCTCAATGGGAGGCCCCCGAATCGGTAAAGCCTGCGAGATTGTCTTAAAGTACACCGCATACGTTTCCACCCTCGCTGCCGTGCTCGGCATCCTGCTTGCCCTAGATGGTGGCTACAATGACGACCTGCTCGCACGACACCGCTGGCTCGGTTGTATTACCGCAGTCTCGGTTTTTTGGCTAATCGTCCTACGTACCCGTGCTCGCGACCGCAGACGCAACGGATTTTCGATCCCCTATCATGGGGCTCTCGGAGCAACGATTATCCTTCTCCTCGTGGTTGGTCACGACGGTGGAACGCTCACCCACGGTTCCGGTTACCTAACGAAATACCTTCCCAACCCGATCAAAAGCGTAATCGGGATGGAGCTGGAAAAAGAACCAGGATCAAATGGCTTCAAAGTTGCAGACGTTTACCAAGACATTATTCACCCCATTTTCGAAGAAACCTGCATAGCATGCCACGGGGTTGATAAATCGAAAGGCGACCTCAGACTCGACTCTTTCGAATTGGCCATGCAAGGCGGCGAGCTGGGCGACACCATTGTTCCGGGCGATATAGACGCCAGTGAAATAATCTACCGATTGCACCTAGATTTAGACGACGACGAACGCATGCCTCCAGAAGGCAAGCGTCAGCCAAGCGATTCCCAAATCGCCATTCTCGAATGGTGGGTAGAAAGCGGCGCTCCAGATGCTGGACTCCTATCCGAGCTCGAACTACCCGAGACCATCGAGGCCGCAATAAACGCCCAACTCGAGCAACCCGCTTTCGTTGCGGAAGCTGAAACCATGGTTGCTGAACTAGACGTTCCTAGCTGGGAAGAGATAGCGGCCACTGTCGCAGAACTTCAAGAAGATCCGCGTATCAATGTGCAACCGATCGCCCTCGATTCCCCATTGATTCGGGTCAAGTCCCCCTTTGGCGAAAGCAAATTCGATGACGAAGCTCTCGCTATGCTCGCACCCGTCGCAGCGAATATAGCCGAGCTCGAAATTGGCTTCAGCAATATAACTAACGAAGGACTAGCCACCCTATCGGGAATGCATAATCTGGAACGTCTCTATCTGCAAAAGACGACGATTTCCGATGAAGGACTCGAACACGTCGCCAATCTTGAAAACCTTCACTATTTGAATCTCTACGGTACGCAGGTAAGCGATGATGGGCTTGAGTACCTCGAAGATCTCGACCAACTGCAAAGCCTTTATTTGTGGGAGACTCAGGTAACCTCTGAAGGCGCCGAAGCCTTCAGATCCAATGCTCTCGACCAATCCCAGATCAATGCCTGGGAAGAAGAGATTCAAGCCCTCAAGCAGAAGATCAACCAATCCGGCGTTCTTGTCGAAACAGGTGCCGAAGCCGGCCCGAGTTCCTAGCCTCTCCGTTTTCATTCAAAGCCAATAAGGACGGATCACTCTGGGCTGAGACGAGTCGCTCGCATCTGCCCCGTATTCGCTTTTCATGGTTGGCGATCTCCCAATGTGTCCCCATATCATTGCCCCTCTGATGGACTACAAAAGGTCCATTATATTCTCGAGCCTTTCATTGACTCAAACGCGGCCCCGGGGTTTTAAATTAAAGCGAATGAGGGCCTCGCGTCAAAACGCCTCGAAGTCGAAACTCCGAGGCGTAGGTTAAAGTAGGTTTTCCAGAAATGCTTCCGCCCCGATTGTCTCCAATTATTCAATCACTTTCATGACTCCGCGCATCATGATGTGATGCCCGGGGAAGGTGCATACGAATTGATAGTCGCCTGGCGTATGCGGCGCCACGAATTCGAATACTTGCTCTTCCTTATTCTCAAGCAGATTCGATGCGAATAGGATTTTGTCGCTCTCCGGAACATAACCCATTTCGAATCCCTTCGCGCCCATAGCCAAAGCAGCCATCCCGACCTCGTCCGCCGCGCCTGGTTGGACCATGACGAGATTGTGATTCATAAAATCCGGATTGAAGAAGGTCAGCTTAACCTTCTTGCCTGCCTTCACGACAAACTCCTCAACGTCGAACTGCATCTTCTCGACGATCGTTCCAATCCGCACTTCGGTCAGTTCAGCCGTGTCTGAAACTACTCCAGACTTCAATTTGGGCACTTCCTTCTTCGACGCTTTCACGACCACAAGCCCTGCTCCTCCGGTCGTATCCACTGTATACCAAAGATGCTCTACTGTTTTCGCTGCATTTCGGGCATGCGGTTCTGGGGATTCAAGAACGATATTCAGGAGATCGTCATTGATAACGTTGTGCTGTTGGTGAAGCCAAAGCGCTTCCAAGAAATGATGAGCGTCTTCTTTGCTCTTCGAATCGAATTGCCCAACCCACTTATTGGCTGCCGCAATAACGTTGCCTGAGTCGCGAGCGCTCAATTCGACGCGAGTGCGGTGACGCACCCCATCGATTGGATGCTCCAAATTCTTCATTAATTGAGCCAACGACGCGCCGGCGATCTTTACCGCCTTCTGCAGCGGTTTCTCGGTCGATACCATCCGGTAGATACGTCCGTGTTTGTGATCCCGATTCGGGTCGCGGATATTGTGCTGCATATGGCCGATGATTACATTCTGCCAATCGGAAATATACAAAGCGCCATCTCCTCCGAAAACCGCATCGGAAGGTCGGAAGTTTTTATCCGTGCTGTATAGCAGGTCCGCGGCAGGTTCACCCCAAACTTCGCCAGACTGAGGACCGCGCTCCAGAGCGTACTGCTTTAGACCGAGATAGCCGATCGTATTGCAAACGAGGATGTTGCCTTGCATCGAATCAGGAAAATTCGAGCTGGAAATGATCGCATTGGCCGCCACTGGACGAACTTCTTTTTTGAAAAGTTCATGCATTTTGAATGAGTTCGCTTCGGGACGAACTTGATAGGTTCGCCCAGAAGTACCGTCAGTAGCGTAATGATAACCCCAGCGGTCGAAGGCGATACCGTGTGAATTCGGCCGATTTTCAGCGTGGAAGCTGATCGCATGACGGCGAGGATCGAACCGATACATGCCGGATGATGCCGTAGACAAAGGAGCTCCCCATGGGTGCTCGAATGCATTGCGAAGGAAAATCCCGCTCTGCCAGTAGATTGCTCCGTCCGGCCCGTATACGAAATTGTTAGCGGAGTGATGCGTATCCGCCGAGCCTGTACCCTGTAAAAGTACGATACGTTCGTCAGCTACGTCGTCGCCGTCCGTGTCCCTTAAGAACAAAATCTCCGGTTGGCTAGCGATGATAACGCCTCCATTCCAGAATTCGAAAGCGATCGGGTTATGTACCTTCGCGAAAGTGACCATCTTGTCCGCCGATCCATCGTTATCCTCGTCCGAGAAAATCAGAATACTATCGCCCATTTCCTTGAGCGGCTCCCACTTAGGATAAGTCTGCCAAGCCGCCGCCCAAATGCGGCCCTTGCCATCGACTTGCATTTGAACCGGGTTGACTAGTTCAGGAAAGCGAGACTCGTCCGCATAAAGATTCACTTTGAATCCATCCGCAACTTTCATGCTAGAGATCGCTGTATCTCCCGTCTTGTAAGTCGTCGAACCTTCTTTCTCGGCATTCGAACTCTTGCTGCCGCCGCCCACATTGGAGATGACTCCGATTGGCTGAGGAACATTGCGATCATCTACGGCCGATTGCTCGATATCCCCTTTGGCAACGGCCCAAATCCGCTTGTCGCGATTGGCAGTCATCACATCGAGCATCGTAAGCTCATGCTTCAAAATTTCAGCGTTGGATTGCTCATTCACGAAGGTCAGTGTCGAGCGCCCTCCCCAAACGTCATTGCCGTCGGTAGCCCGGAATCGATTGTACCAATGCCAATTCTTGTCGAGCACCGCTTCATGCAACTGAGCAAGCGAGCGATTCGCGACCACGCGTTTTCCAAGCAATTCACGAGCAATTACTTCGGCAACCTCACGGTTGCCCTCTGAATTTAAATGAACGCCATTGATCGTCAACGGTTCGGAACTGCTATCGTAGAGCTCTTGTGTCGCGGAGAAAAGATCTACGAAGGTTGCTCCTCTCGATGCCGCAATCTCGCCAATTGCAGCAGTGTATATGGCTAGACGGGCATTGTTTTCACTGCCGTCCGGCAAATTTGAATTATTCAAATCCTCGTGGGCGATTGGCGAAAAAAGCACCAGTTTAGGCGAACTCGACCCGTTCGGCTTCAGAGCCAAATAATGATCGATCATCTTCGTGTATCGATGTTTAAATGACGCTAATTTCGCAGTGCCTCCAAACGATTCGTTATAGCCGTAGAAGACGAAAAGCGCATCTGCTTCGGAAAGAGCCAAATAGGACTCCATTGGAGTGAAGCCTTTATTTCGAGGCTGGTTGTCGATTTCGTCACCGGTAAACCCGAAATTGCGAAAGACCAATTGCTGATCGGCCAAACGGCTTTGAATGAGGGTTTCCAGCCAACCGTCATGCTGCATCCGGTCAGCAAGCCCACTGCCAATGTAGCAAATACGATCGCCGTCTTCGAATCGGAAATCCGCTTGCGCGCTTGAGGCTGCAACGAGAGCAATCGCAGCGTGCCATAGTGGTCTAAGAATTGAGTTCATATGATTTTTTTAAGTTTAGTAGGGTTGATAACGGGAATCACATCCTAGCGGTTGAGATTCCGCTCTATGAAGCCTTCTTGTCCAGTCTAACTTGGCTCAAATGGGCAATTATTTGCATCAGCATTCGTTTGACCCTATCCACTACAATTTCTAGTCAACGATTGACTCTGGTTCTTATGCCGAACCTAACAAACGACGACGCCTTGCGACTGAAATACATCAGACTAATCGAGAATTCCCATTGGTTCCCCTCTTCAATTCGCTATTCGAAGATTGATACTCACAGGCCATTCGTTTTTCCTCCGAACATGCCACATAAATCCAATAATCGTCGTAATTTTCTTAGAACCGTTGCCGCACTTGGAGCCTCAAGCATACTTCCCACCTTCGCCCTAGCCGACCCCCATGCAAGCGCTTCCTTAAAAGGAAGACTCTACAAAACGCTTAAAATCAGAATGGTCAAAATTCCCGATATTTCTCTAGTCGAAAAATTCATTGCCGCGAAAACCGCTGGTTTTTTGGGGATCGAAATGAATTCGCCCGGCATGAATGTTGCGATGACCAAAGCCGCAATCGCCGCTTCCGGCCTGCCAGTTGACGGTACGGTTTGCAGCACTCATTGGAAAATTCGTCATTCAAGCCCCGATGCTTCCGTTCGAGCTCAGGCTCTCGCAGACTTGAAGCAAGCCATTCGCGATACTCACGCAGTTGGTGGGCATACGGTCCTATTGGTCGTAGGTCATGGCGACGATGGACCAGTCTCGGAGATCCGTCCGCGTTCCATCGATAACATTAGAAAAGCTATTCCTCTCGCAGCCGAACTCGGCATCTCCATTGTCATCGAAAATGTTTGGAATCGCTTTCTTTACGATCATGAAGGCGATTCGAATCAATCCGCCGCAGATTTTGTAAGCTATATAGATAGCTTCAACTCACCCTGGGTGGGCATGCAATTCGACATTGGCAATCATTGGAAATACGGCGCCATGGGCGATTGGATACGCCAACTCGGCAAGCGCGTCAAAAAACTAGACGTCAAAGGCTTCTCTCGCCAGGAGGGCAAATTCACTCAGATCGGCGAAGGCGACATCGACTTTGCCGACGTCCGCAAAGCGTTAATCGAAATCGACTATCATGGATGGGTGGCAGCAGAAGTTAAGGGAGGAGATTTGGAAGCCCTTGAAACGATTTCCAGGCAAATGGATCGAGCATTCGGCATCTAAAGATGCCTTTTCAGGCAGCTTAAGGAGATCGTCGACAATTACGCGTCCTTAAACGGACTACGATCATCGGGAATACTCTTCAGGAGTGCTTTCAATGTTGCGAACTCCCCGGGGCGCAACGCCAGCTGATCGATCTCCTCCGAGGGATCTTCGCCTACGTTATAAAGTTCGTATACAGGACTTCCGAGTCCAATTCGAACCAGTTTCCAGTCACCTTGAAGAACGCTTTGCTTTCCGCCATGCGATCAATCGCAGGCGTATTCAAGGTCTCTTGACCGTAACATCCTAAATCGCCATAGTCGAGATTATCAGCTAGGATGTAAATTATATCGGGCCGATCGGCAGCCGACACGCCAACCGCAAACAAAAGCAACGCGATTATCGAGATTCGATTCATATGCGGATATGGTAGTGTTTTCTGAGATTCAGAATGTCGGAGCCTCCCATTCGTCATACAACTCCGACTTGTGCCAACTTTTTTGAGTGTGTGGAGATTGCTTCGCCTTAACCGGTCCACGCTGCCTTTCCGGCGCCATATCCGTTTCTTCAGCCACCTTCTGCCAGAGCGTAGACAGCCTTTTCATTTTTTCCGGATGCTGTTTAGCCAGGTCGTGTTGTTCCACTCGGTCGTTCGCTATATTGTAGAGCTCCCAGGCATGACCGTAAAAGCTAACCGCTTTCCAGTCTCCTTGACGAATCGCGCGACAATTCGAAAATTGAAAATACAACCAATCGTGCCCATCCCGCTCCTTGCCTTTGAAAAGCGGCAGGAGCGTCTTCCCCTGTAAGGGCTCTATTGCTTCGCCAATATAGTTTGTCGGATAGGACGCATCGCCAACATCGATACAAGTCGCCATCAGATCTATCAAGTGACCGGGACTCGCTTCCCACGAACCGGGATTGGCGATTTTTCCAGGCCAGTTCACAATCAGAGGCGAAGAAATCCCTCCCTCGTGTTGAGTTTGCTTGTAGTGCCGCAAGGGCGTATTGCCCACTGTTGCCCAGCTTGCATCGTAGAGATAATACGAGTCCGCTTCCCAAGGTGGAATATCCGTGCTCTTGCTACGTTCAAATGGACAGGCTCCATTGTCCGAGCATAGCATGATCAAGGTGTTCTCCAATTGACCCTTATGCTTCAAATAGGCAATCACGCGGCCGATGTTCTGATCCACTCGATCAACCATCGCGGCAAATATAGCCATTCGAAAACTTTCCATCTCCTGCTCTTCCGAGCTCAAGTCGTCCCAAGCTTTCATGTGATCAGGCAATGGAGGCAATTCCATATCCGCTGGAAATACTCCAAGACGTTTCTGTTTTTCAAAGCGCTCTTTTCGAATAACATCCCATCCCGTATCATAACGGCCTAGATATTTCTGAATATCTTCTTTCGGGGCCTGTAATGGGTAGTGAGGCGCGTTAAACGCAATGTAGTGGAAAAATGGTTTCTTTTGTTCAAGCGCCTGATCGATGAAATCCATCGCATAATCTACATTCGCGTCGGTCGTATAAAAGTTTTCATCAAACTCATTCCACGGTTTTCCGTTCAGGCGGAATGTATCGTCACCTTTGAAGAAATCCGTCGCCCCGGACAAATGCCCGAAATACCGGCTAAAGCCATGATCGGTTGGTTGGTCTTCGAGATGCCATTTTCCGGTCATCGAAGTCGCGTAGCCCGCCTCTCCGAGTGTCTCCGCAATCGTGACCGAACGGTCTAGCGCTGCATTGCCCGCTTGGTTGGTGTACAGTCCAGTAAGCAGACATACTCGCGACGAGTGACATTTCGCAGTATTGTAAAATTGCGAAAAACGAAGCCCCTCCGACGCCAGGCTATCGATATGCGGCGTCTCGATTTCGCTTCCGTAGCATCCGAAGTCGGAAAAGCCCAAATCATCGACCATCATAAGCAGAATATTGGGGCGCTCCTCGCCAACGCAAAGCTGACCCACCGCAAGATTAATCAGCGCCCCAATCAAAAATGAAAACCGGTAATTCTTAGGAAACATAACTACGAAGTATTGATTGATCATCCATCGCTTGGCCAGCGAGTTATTCTGCATTGCCAAGCTTTTTCGGTGGATTGGACAATCGAACCGAGATACTCCCCCGAAACCCCTTGTCACGGCGGATTTATTTTTGTACTTTTTCGCCATGAAATCATTCAACGCGTGGCTTTTGTGTATTGACCAAGGCGGTCAGCTCTATCGGCTATTCGAGCACATACCAAATTTAATGTTCTTTTTGAAGGATAAGGAAAGCCGCCTCATCATGGGAAATCACCGCTTTCTTGAACACTGCGGATTCGCAACAAACGAAGCGATCTTCGGTAAATCCGACCGAGATATATTCCCTGAATACATGTCCGAGAAATTTCGCAGCGACGATCAAACCGTTATCCAATCGAAATTGCCACTTCTGGATCTGGTTGAGCTTTTCCCCACGAGAAATCGCTTACCCGAGTGGTTCGTCACCCACAAATACCCGCTATTAAGGCCGAACGGCGAAGTTGAAGGGATTTGCGGTATTGTTCAAAATCACGAGCCTGCAAAGGAAGACATTGACGACCCAGTCATTAAAATGGTCCGAACCATCAAGCAAAACTATGCTTCCAGTCTCTCGATTCCAGAACTCTCGAAACAAGCCGGAATTTCCCAGCGTCAGCTCGAACGCCTTTTCAAGAAGCGATTTAGGGTGAGTCCTCGCGAATACATCATTCAGCTCCGAATCCTGATCGCCGCGGATCAACTCAGTCAAAGCCGTAGGAGCATCACCCAGATTGCCCTCGACTGCGGATTCTATGATCACAGTTCATTTACCCGCTATTTTAGGCGCAACATGGGGTGCACGCCCCTAGCTTATCGAAAAGAGCGTTCAAGCCAAATTCGCTGAAACCAAATAGGGGTTTCCAAACGTCTGATAACAGTAGCCCTATTCGCTCGCGGTCCCGATAATGAACGATTCGCAAACCCTTAACTATCTCTATGAAAGACTGCCTTAATCGTACGCTTCTTCCCTTGGCAATTCTCGCGCTTTCCGTAGCGCCCAATCTCATTTTCGCGGGCGACTCTTGGACGAATTGGCGTGGACCGACCCAAAATGGAACGGTTCCTGGCGCTAAACCGCCCACTGAATGGAGCGAAGATAAGAACGTAAAGTGGAAGGTAAAGGTTCCCGGGTCCGGACTTGCCACCCCAATCGTCTGGAAAGACCGTATTTTTCTACTGAGCGCCATCGAGCAGGCCCCGAAAGTTTCCGACCAAGAAAACGCTCCCAAACCTCCCCCGGTTGTCGAACGCCCGAGACCGAGAGGCGGAAATGTCGCCAATTCCAACGGCGATCGCCCTCGCCGGCCTAACCGAGGAGGACCCGGTGGCAGAGGGGGTCCAAGAGGGCAAGGAGGCCCTGGCCCCCAGAAAGAGCATGCTTTTCAAATTCTCGCGTTGAATCGGGATTCCGGCGAAGTCATCTGGAGTCAAACCGCCCGCAAAGAAACGCCCCACGAAGGTCATCATCCTACTCATGGGTTCGCTTCCGGCTCGCCAGTCACCGATGGTCAACACCTGTGGGTGTCCTTTGGTTCGCGAGGGATTTTCTGTTACGACCTCAATGGCGCTGTCGTCTGGGAAAACGATCTAGGGAACCTGCGTACGCGTAATGGATTCGGCGAAGGCACTTCGCCCGTGATCGTGGGAAACTCATTGCTTGTCTTATGGGATCAAGAAGCACAATCCTATCTGATAGCTCTCGACAAGAAAACGGGAAAGGAACTGTGGAGAACCGAACGCGACGAACCTACATCCTGGACCACCCCCGTCGTGGTCGAAGTTGACGGCATCTCCCAGGCAATCGTAGCCGGAGCGAATAAAACGCGTAGTTACGACACCCAAAATGGCCAACTCATATGGGAAGCTGCAGGTTTAACGGCGAACATCATTCCCACACCCGTTGTCGATGATGAATTTGTGTACTTAGTTAGTGGATACAAAGGTCGTTCGGTTCAGGCGATCGACCTAGGCTCCAAAGGCGACGTCACGGACTCGGCAAGCATTGCATGGAGTGCTCTGCACAGCGCTCCCTACGTTGCGTCCCCCGTTTTATCCGGCAATCGCCTTTTCATGAACAAGGGAAACGACGCTTACCTCACTTGCTTCAACGCCAAAACGGGCGAGGTTTTCTTCCAAGATGAAACCCTAGAGGGGATACGCGGGATTTATGCTTCCCCCATATCCGCAAACGGGCATCTCTATGTTTTAGGAAAAGAAGGCGTATCGCTCGTACTCAAAGATTCCGAAACGTTCGAAATCGTATCCAAGAATCAACTCGACGACCCTATTGATGCTTCACCCGTTATCGTCGGCAACGATCTTCTCATTCGAACGCACACGCACCTCTACTGTATTTCCGAAGATAGTTAGCTAAGCGGACGTGGCGTTATTTCGCGATATTCGCCTCGCCCGTCCAAACATTATCCCAGTCTAGGAACACCGAATCCGCCGATATCGTGACTTTGTAGACTCGGCTGTAGCTGATTCTGATGGGGGCCTCCACCTCTCGGATAGTTCCATCCGGATAACGCACTCTTTCGTAGCCACTAGACTGATGTTCGACAATCTCTTCAGTCATATTCACCGCTTTGAGAACGATAGCGTTCGCACCCATCCTCGCGGCCCGCTTTTTTAGATCCGTAACGATCTGCGTCGTCTTCTGATCCAGCGCTGCTTGACTGCTGCTCTGCGTCGTAGCGCTTGATTCCAGCGTTGCGACCTGCTCAAAGCTTGTCGGTATCTCCATATCCAAAACCCAGTCAAGCAATCCAGGCGGATTTTGATAAACATCGACGTCCCACTCCGTTAGCGGAGTCCGCATTTGCCCTGTCACATCGGTAGCTCCAGAGCTCGTGGTCTCGCATCCCGAAAACACTAAGGCCATAACAAACGATAAGCACAGACAGACTAACAAACGATTTTTCATGCGAACACCCCCAAAAACAGAAACTTAGTTTTACCGTCCTAAAGGGTCAAACTCAAAGGGAACGACGTTTCATCTGGCTCTCACGAGTTTCAAAAGTAAAGCGATAGTCGCTTGCCTGCAGTGATCCTAGGGCCTCGTCAGGACTAAGTGCTATTGCCTAACAATGAAACTGCTCTCCCTCTTCATCGCTTTGAGTTTCGCCTCATCTTTCGACTCATCAAAATCACTGAAGGACTTCCGCACCGTAAACTTAGTCTCCTGGTGCATTGTACCCTATGATGCTGAAAATCGCGATCCGGAAGCCCGGTCCAAGATATTGGAGGAATTGGGTATCACAAAATGCGCTTATGACTGACGGGCCGAGAACGTTCCCTCGTTTCAAGAAAAAATCATTAAGTACAAAAAGCACGGTATCAAATATTTGGCTTTCTGGAGAAAGCACAATAAAGCATTCGAACTTTTCGAAGAACACGGGATTCACCCCAAATTTGGGAGACCATTCATGGCCCCAAGAATGTTAGCGGGTTCTTCCAGGAGGACATGATTGATTAAGCGGTGAACGAAATTCTGCCGCTGGCACAAAGAACCCAGGCTATGGGATCGAGAGTAGTTAATTATAATCGCGGCAACTGGGAGGCGAGCCGGAAAATATGGTGGCAGTAACGAAAGCCTTAAGCGAAGGATTGAGATCCTATCACATTGGTATCCTCTGCAACTTTCACTATGCCCATGAAAGCATCAATGAACTCGATAGGTAATTGTAAGCCAAGCTGCCATACTTGATCTGCTTGAATTTAAACGGCGTAACCGACGCCGCGTCCGTTCGAGCCAATCCGGAAAAATAAAATTCTCCCAATCGGACCAGAAAAATCCTAGAAGAGGATAATTAAATCCGTATTTAATAGTGGGTACAAGAGTCCAATTGCCATCCTGGGGCACATAGCCAAACAAGACTCAAAAATCAGTCTGCAGGAAAACATCGACGGACTACCGCGACTCCTAAGCGAGTTAGAGAGCGACAACAGACTCTAACAAAACCGTGCAGGCGCTTGTCGTCTCGTGCAAAAAAACCACCCTCTAAACGAGTACGGTCTCGTTTTTAGAAATTCGAAACTCCTCACATCTTTCGATATACGTAATTGAAGATTTGGGCGGACTTGGTTTCACTACCTACGACTCCGACACGAATGCGTAAACGTGTAAACGTTTCAAATCGCTTGAGCCTCACGACTACTTTTTGGTCTCCCTGTCCTCGAAAAACCAGCGTCATACGTGTCGAGTTGGCTATTTTCTGATCTACCAATGCGTAGTCCAATCCTGGCATCCCCTTTTTTACACCATCAACCACGGAGTTAATATCCTCATATAGGCGAACATCCCAATTGCCCGTAAAAATACTATACTTGGCTTGCTGGATGCGTTTCAGAGCGTCCTCTTCACTCTTGGAAGCGCTCGCCACTAACGACAGGGCAACCGAAACCAATAGGGCCAAAACAAATCGATTTAAATGAATCAACGTAATCATTCTGAAATGCTACGAATCGAGTTTCGCTTGTCAACTTGTCAAAACCCTTACGAAACAAGGGTATTCGCTCTATCATAGAACATTAAGCATATGATATTCATAAGCTAAGAGAATTACGAACATGATCGTTCGATCTTTGTTTTGACCGACGTTTGACTCGTTTCCAGTCAAGCCAACCCTTCCAGTCCCTAGAGAATGTCTAATTCGACAAACCGGGCCGACTTCGCATCGTTTTCGTCTTCGATCGAATAGCTTTCCCTTTTAGGCGCCGTTCTTTCGCTCTTTTGGAAGGCTTAGTGGGTCTCCGTTCTATAGGTTCCGTCAATACGCTTGCAACCAATCTCTTCAGCCTTTTGAAGGCCGCTTCTCGGTTCGCTTCTTGGCTCCGAGCTTCTTGGGATTTGATAATGATGACTCCTTGTTCCGTAATTCTGTGATCGCTTTTCGCCATTAGACGTTTTTTCAATCGTTCAGGAAGAGATGATTCGGCGATATTGAAGAACAGGTGAATCGCAGTCGAAACCTTGTTCACGTTCTGCCCCCCCGATCCTTGAGATTTGATCGCTTTGATTTGAATCTCTCGCATCAGAATACAAACGGCTCCCGAAACTCGCAACATCATCAAATGAGAAATCAGGATAAGAAAATAGCCAAGCCGCAAATAACATTAATCTCTGGGGATACCCATTCTATCGATTCAGCTCAATCAATTTGTCCTTGTTCATAATCCCCGTCGCCGGCAGTCTCCGACGATGAGCTTCGTCTCCTCCAAACGCTTTACTACGCTCAGCGTATTCATAATCTCATTCGCACACTCTAATTGCCTCGCTCAAACGCCTTCCAGTTTCGCTATCGAAACCGAAAAGCTCCTCTATCACTCGGCGATGGATTCTTCTGCCTCGGTAAGAGACTGGATCATGGAAGGCCCTGGACAAATCGAATTCGTAGATGGGTGGATGAAAATGCGCTCGCCCAACGAAAGAATGCACCATGTTTATTGGTGCCCCGAAACGTTTCCGACTGATTTCGTAGCTCAATGGGATATGCAAAACCAGCATTTAGAAGCGGGTTTATGTATCGTTTTTTTTGCGGCAACTGGTTTAAACGGTGAAGATCCAATGGACGCCTCTCTCCCCAAAAGAGATGGCACCTTCAGCCAGTACAACAATGCAGCTTTGAAGAATTACCACATTTCCTACTTTGCAAATAATCCCAAGCTCCCAGCACGACCGGTCGCTCGACTCCGGAAGAATCCGGGGAAAAACATCGTCAGCGAAGGCCCTCCAGGAATCGAGGCCGATAGCGATCAAGTGCACCGAATCACCTTAGTCAAAGACTCAGCCCGTATTCGGCTTTTCGTTGACGATCGCCCCATCATAGACTGGACAGACGAAAACGAAGTCAATGGCGGACCGCTAGGTGCTGGAAAAATAGGATTGCGCCAAATGCAATGGACTCACTTTCGCTACCGAAACTTCAACGTGTGGTCGCTCGATTAGAGTGGAAGCTGATTTTCGATTTTCATTCACTTCTCCGAGGAAATAGCCTCGCGACATGATGAGATGAAGTAGTGCAGGAATCCATTCCCTTACCATGATCGCTCCAGGATGAACCAGCGGATCCCAGGTGAGCACCTTGGATTCGGTTACGAAACTCACATCTACATCACGCTCCCAAGGCGGACAGTAGTAACCGTACGGGATTCTCGGAAAAAGCTCCCCAACGCGATTGTGCGCCCATCGTTTCTGAAAGGGTATCCAAAAATGTCCTATCGTATAGCCTGCTTCCTTAACAACTGAGGTTATCGGGATCTCCGATTCCTCCAGTATTCTTTTCATCTCAAATGTAATTCCAAAGCGATACGGATTCCGGCCGGTGTACAAGCTTCCGCGCGTTGTCGGGCATATCACGCCGGCAAAGACGAAAACAATAGGCAGACGGATTTCCAAGTTCGTGATCCAGTCATTCTCCTGCGGGTCTCCATCGAACCGAACCGCTACTTAGCCAATGACGCTTCGCGCGTCTTCTTGAAAGTTGCTGAGATCTCAATCGCTTTTGCCCGGTCCTGCTCACTGTAATCCCAGAATTCCTGAACAACCGCTTCAGTAGCTGGATAATGCGACCCATCGTCTCCAACATCCAATCGAAGCTGAGCGAACTGAGCCTTCAGCTGATTACGAACATTTTTGTATTCGGGGTTGTCGTACACGTTGTTAAGTTCACTCGGATCGCGCTTTAGGTCGTAGAGTTCCCATGCCGGCGGGGTTTGATTCTCGCCCTTGTAATCGGCGCCGTAGAAATAGATCAATTTATAGTCCTTCGTGCGGATAGCCATCTCGCCTGGATTGTCGTGATGGGCCATGTGCATCCAATAACGATAATACGCCGCCTGTTTCCATCCAGCCGGCTCCCGACCGGTTTCGCAAATCTCGCGAAACGAACGTCCTTGCATGCTTTCGGGAATCGTCGCTCCAGCGTAGTCGAGCATGAGGGCGGGGTAATCCACATTTTCAATGATCGCATCGCTCCGAGTTCCGGCAGGGATCGATGGCGGGTAGCGGACGATAAAAGGCATACGAGCCGATTCGTCGTAAGCCCAACGCTTGTCTTGGTAATCCTTTTCGCCCAGCCAGAAACCTTGGTCGCCCGTGTAGATAATAACCGTGTTATTATAGAGCCCCTCTGCTTTCAAATAATCGAATAGGCGCTTCAAATTGTCGTCCACGCCCTTTACGCAACGAAGGTACTTTTTGAGGTAACCCTGATACGCGATGCTGGTCGTTTCGCGTTCGGTGAGCTTTACCGGATCGTAATCATCCGGGAATTCTTCAGGGAACTTTTGGAAAAGATGCGTCGCATAAGAACGACGAGGATTGCGCTTTCCAATCGATGTACCAATGTGAGGCATGAGCTCATCGTTGTGCCCCCGCGTTGCGATCGAACCGAAGCTATCAGGGACGTCGTAAAGCGTATCAGGCTCTGGGAGCGCCACATCGGCCAAATAGGACTGGTAGCGCGGAGCATTTTCGAAGTAGTCGTGCGGCGCTTTGAATTGGTGACAAAGAAAGAACGGCTTGTTCGGATCGCGTTCGTTCTTCAACCAATCCAAAGTGGAATCGGTAATCGCATCGGAAGAATGCTGCCCTGTGTGTGTAACTACATTCTTAGGCCATTTTTCTTTTCCTTGTATCCGGAATTCCGTGTCGAAGTACTTTCCTTGGCCCGGCAGCACCTTATAGTAATCGAAGTTCGGCTCTTGTTTAAGATGCCATTTTCCGACGATTGCCGTTTGGTAGCCAGCTTTACGCATCTGAATCGGAAGGGATTGATTCTCAGGCTTGATATTGCCTCCAAGATCGAAAACGCCATTAACGTGATCGTATTGTCCTGTGATAACGCACGCCCTCGATGGCGTGCAAATCGCGTTCGTGCAAAACGCATTATCGAATACGATCCCCTCGTTCGCCAGCTTGTCGAGATTAGGCGTCGGGTTCAGGTCTTTGAGCAACGTAGCGTAGGCTCCCACCGCTTGAGCAGTGTGATCATCGGACATAATGAAGATCACATTCGGTCGATCGACTGCCTGAACGACCAATGAAGAGGCGCCAATCGCGATGACTCCGAGGGAAATAAATTTCGATTTCATAATAACTCACCATCAGGGCGAACCCCGATGTATTTAAAAGGTAGTGATCGATCTCCGAGCGATCATTTTTCATTGAAGGCACCGAACGACTACTTCGCTCAATGGCCGCTCGGAGATCGGCCGCTACCAAACAGATACTATTTTAGATCGAAGTCCGATACCTTGAGGTCTTTTTCCTTCCAGTAACCTTCGGGCATAAAGCCGAACATCGACGGCTTGTAGTCGCCGACCAACTGAACATTGGTTCCGTTTCGCGGAACCGGAATCCCAAGGGTCCAGAAAACGGCGTTCACAACCATTCTGCGGGTGCCCTCGATTAGAAGATCATTGGAGGACCCCATGGTCGTGGCGAAGACCTTGCCAGACTTCCCACCAGGATACGTGTACGTCTTGGTCCAAGCAACCGGCATCAATGGATCGTTCTTGTGAAACCCGGGCTCTTTTCCGTAGCCAGGAACTCTATCGTAAGGCCCCGGACCAATCGGCGGGTGCAGCTTGCCCATGCCAGCTACGACCTGCCCATAGACGATAGGCTCGCTATCGCCGATCAGTGGTAGGTTGACTCCATAAACATCGGTTGGACCCCAAATATCGCCTTCGCCGATCCCATTGCCGATTTCGTGATTGCCGGCCAGAATGCCACGCGTGCTTTCATACTTATGCCAACCATGATGGCTTACCCAGGTGCTGCCAAGTACCAGCTCGCCAAATCCTTTAGTCCAAGCCTTCTCATCGCCCTTGTAGTTAAAACTCCAATGCGCCCACTTCGAATCCTTGTCGCCGATATTGAATGCATGCGTCGCTGTGCGCAATCCAATCACCGGACGTCCAGACTTTAGGTAGTTGTTAATCTCCTGCATTTGAGCGTCAGGAAGATCGCGAAAACGCGTCGATATCACCATCAGATCTGCAGTCTGCAAAGCGTCCAATCCAGGGATGTTATTCTGGTAATTCGAATCGATCACCCCCGGGTTCTTCGGGTCTTGGGCATACAACACCGTACAGTCGAACCCGTGCCGCTGAGAGAGAACCTTGCCGAGCTGAGACAATGCTTCCTCGGATCGATACTCTTCGTCGCCGCTAATCAAAACGACCTTCTTCCCCTCGCCCTTTCCGGACGTTCCGGCATAGAACTGAAACTGCTTCACACTCTCGCCGGAGGCCGATTCAGGAAACGGATTTTCCTTCAAGAGCTCGTCCACCATGTAGAAGTTCTGCCGTCCCTCAGTTGCTTTGCGAACCTTCGCCACCGCAGCGGGCTTGATAGCCTTGGCCAAGGCTTTCTTGTCCCCAAAACGAGCGCGAACGAAGGTGAGGACGCCTGCGATCTCTTCGTCATCCAACATGCCGCCAAAACCAGTCATCGGCGGAACGCCTGTAGACGGATCGTAAGTTTTGCCATCTACATCGATGGGACCCCAAAGGCCCTTTAAGACGATCTTAATAAGACGCTCATCATCGCCCATTACCCACTCGTTAGCATTGAGGGGAGGATAGATGTTAGGAACGGTGCCCTTGCCATCGGCCCCGTGACACGTCTCGCAGTGCGCATCCCGATGGTACACTTCTTCGCCAATCCTATAGAGTTCAAGATCGTCTTTGGTGAGATTGATTTGCTCTACGGCGATTGTCTTTTGTTTCTTGTCGTAGAATTCGAGGTTCCCAGCCAAGTACGATTTCGCGGCCGCATTGCCTGCGAGCTGCAGCTTGCCGCTCTTGTTCAACGCTTTTACATCGTCTCCCAACGTTGCGAAAATAGAATCGTAAGCGCGGCCCATCCACTTGGTGATCGGTTTCTTCAAACCGGCGATCGCGATTTCCGCACCCTTGTCATTGTCCTGCCATGACGCTGCTACGACCGCTTCCAAACGGACCTGAGGGTGCTCATCTTCAGCCGCCCTTAGAAACAATTCGTGACTATTCGGAAGCTGTCGGTGAGCGTAGCGCAATACGTGAACACCACCGGAACGTACCTTATGATCGTCCGAGTTCAGGCATAGCTTCAAGATACCGGAATCAACCTGATTCTGTCCCCAAGTAGCCCAAAGCCCTTCGAGAAGATTACGGCCATAGTTCGGATCGCTCTTATCAAGTCCCCTAACCCAACGCTTAACGGCAGGAATCACTTTGCCAGCATCGTGGCCACGCAATTCGCGGCGCGTCCGATAGCGCGTGCGGTACTCGTGCTCCTTCAAATTTTCAAGCAATTGCTTAATCGATGCCCCGGCAACCTTAACGGGCTTCACAAGCGGACGAGAGGGATAGGTAACGCGATAGATACGTCCATGGTCGTTATCGCGATTCGGATCGCGAGCACTATGCTGCATGTGACCAATAAGCGGATTATGCCAATCGATGATATAGAGGGAACCGTCCGGAGCGAATTCCATCTCTACTGGACGGAAATTCGAATCCGTCGACACAATCAAATCTTGCTGCAACTCTCCCGTAAAACCAGCTCCATCTTCGACCATGCTGTGCTGCTTGGTCCCCAAAAAGCCGATTGTATTGTTAATCAGAAAGTCGCCCTGCGCATCTTCAGGAAAATGACGCGAAGAGATGAACTCGGTACCCGATGTCGGACGGACGCGGTGCGTTGTGAATTGAGCCAACTTCTCGACTTCGTGACCGTGCGGCACTTTCGCTGACAGTGGCAAGGACCACCAATTGGCGCCAGGGGAAGCATCCGAAAGGAACGTTTGACCGTAATCGTCTATCGTAACGCCCCACGGATTGGATACATCCGTTTGCATAAAACGCTCGACCCGCAAAGTAATCGGATCGAAGCGCCATAATCCGCCATCGGTCATATACTCAGGACCGTATGGAGTTTCCACGGACGAGTGTAGGAAACGCCCCTCGTTCATGTAGATACCTCCAGCCGCATCAGCGAGGAAAGCCGAGATCGAGTGATGAGTATCGTGCGAATCAAACCCATGTACGAGAATCTCCGTGCGATCCGCTCGGTCGTCGCCGTCGTCGTCTATCAGCAATGACAAGTTTGGCTGAGTCGCGATGTAAACGCCTTCGGGAGCCAACTCGAAACCGATCGGCATGTGTAAACCGTCTGCGAACGTCTTCTGCGAATCCGCGCGCCCATCGCCATTCGTATCTTCGAAGATCAACAACTTGTCATTGGGACGCTCGTCACCCGGGCGATAATGCGGATATGAAGGAATGACGGCTACCCATAAGCGGCCCTGATTATCGAAAGTCGCCTGAACCGGGTTCCGTAACTCGGGAAATTCCGACTCGGAAGCGAACAGATCGATTTTGTATCCCTCGGGCAGCGTGAATTTTTCGAGGGCCCTATCCACATCGAGGAATTCAATTTGACGCGAAAAGTTCGTACCAATCGTCTTCAACGCTAGGGTCGACGCATCATCGACTTGCGTATCCGGCGAGGCGCCTTGGGCCACATCGTGAATCTTCTCGTCGCGCAGTTCCGTCATCTGACGAATCTTCTCAATTTCCCCTGGGTAGTTGTCATTGCCATACGGCTTGTAGCGACGACCGTACACGTGAACGCCATTGAGGATTTGGTAGTCGTTCCTCCAAAACCAATTCTTATCCTCGACGACTTCGAACATCGCTTCATGCGACACCTTTTCCTGAGCCTTCACTTCCCCGTAAAGGGACTTGATCAGAATTGTGGAAAGGTTGCGGTAGCCTTCGTCCGACAGGGCAAAACCGTTGATCGTCTGGGGCACTTTCTCCGCGGCATAAAGTTTCCGAGTCGGTTCGAACAAATCGACGAAGCCAACATTGCGTGCCTGAGCGACGCCCTTCACTGCATCTGCATAGGCAGCTAGGCGGATATTCTCCGCTTTGCCATCGGGCAGATCTTTCTGCTTCGTAAGGTCTTCATAAGCTATCGGCGATACCAGCACCAGGCGAGGAGCCGACTTCCCGTTGTACTTCTGCTCCAAGGTATGCTGAACGAACGCATCGAGTTCGTTATAGAAATTATCGACCCGGTCCAAGCCTTCGAAAGATTCGTTGTACCCGAAGAATGCGAGAATCGTATCCGTCTTCAGCTCGGTCAGCCATTCGTCTGGCGAAGGGAAATGACCAATGCCGGTATGCATCGTCTTGCCCGGATGAAACGCCTCGGCTCCTGGGAAGGCCCACTGCGTTTCGCGGGAAGAATGCGGCCGAAAACCCGGCGTATTGCCCGGGATGCTCATATTGCGAACAATCAGTTCTTCGTTCGGGTATTGGCGGTGCAAATCCGTTTCGAAATGCGGAAAATAGAGCATGCGCTCTCCCAATCCATTTCCGAGAATGACGATGCGTTCGCCCTTCTCTACGGTTAGCGGCAATGTAGCGGCCGACACATTCAAACAAGAGAGGCCAACCAGGGCACGCAATAGTATTCTAAACAACATAAGGCAGTACGTAGATAATTTTATCGTTCTAAAATCGAGCCAATCAAGGCGATGGGGCTACTCGACGAATCGAGGGTCTGTTTTCCGTCTTTAACAACGGATATATAAACGGGTGGAAAATGGCTATCAGAGGCCTTCTCTCGGAAATTGGGTATTCGAAGCGACGCATGGTCAAAGATATTCCTCCATTGTCTCCGTTTCTAGACGCGAAAAGCGAATCGTTCTCGATTTTTTCCGAAAACCAGCCCGAGCGTTCCAGGATTTGTTTTGTCTATCGCACGATTTCATAACGATCGGAGATGGGTATCGCGATAAACCTGCGGGGTGATTTGCATCAAACGAGCGAATTCCTTAGTCATGTAGCTCTGGTCGCAAAAGCCGCAATCCATCGCTATTCGAGCGATCGTGTGATTGCCGTGGATTAACTCCCGGCAGGCCGCGTTAATTCGAACCTTTTTCAAGTAGGCGATCGGACTGAGATTGAAGCGTTTTTTGAATTGCCGCTCGAAAGTCCGCACGGACAGGTTCGCCCGTCCAGCCATGTCGGCGACGCATATTTTTTCGGAATACTTCTCCTCGACGAAATCGATAACCTTGAACAACTCCGGGTACGCTCCCAATGCACTGCTAGCAGCCTTGAACTCGCGCGTTACCCCTTCGAGCCCGATGATGCTACCATCCTTCCCGTAAACGGGTACCTTAGTCGTCGTGTACCAATAAACCGATAGGTCGTTACGAGTTACTAACTCCACCTTGTTGACGACCTGCTCGCCGTGCAAAAGAACCTGCTGGTCATCATTCAAGTAATGGTCGGCCAAGTAAGTGGGAACCAATTCGAAATCAGTCTTGCCCACTACGTCGGACTCGCGGGCGTAGCCCAATAAAAGCACCAACGCCTCGTTCGCGGCAACAAAACGTCCTTCTCGGTTTTTTACAAAATAACAGACGTCATTCAAATGACGATAAAGCCCAAGCCCCCTGCGAACAGGGTCGACTTCCTCGAAAAAGGAATCCGAAAGGCTTTCAGAAAAAGGCATAATCATGGGCATATTAAAACGAGCTCAAGCCATCGTCGACCGTGTTCAGCCAACGAAAAACGATATAACTATAGGCCTCAACGAAGGCCTTGGATAGGAGGATAGGACAAAAAGCATTGTACAATTGCGACAATGGCGGGTTTTTACCACTACTCCTCCTGCAATAGGGACCCGACGGCAATAACGTCACATAGTGCTGCGATAAACCGTACTAGCGCTTCATCTCAGACGGGTAGACTCCTTCGACTTTCGAGTAGTCAACCTGAGCTCCTCGATTTGGATAGGAATCAAGTACCGCCTGCAGCTTCTTGCGGGCCCGCTTAACCGCGCTACTGGAACGTTCGCGATCTACGACCGATTTTTCCAACACATCTTTTTGGGTATCATAGAGATCCCCATTGTCGTAAAGCTTATAGCGCTCGTCTCGAGCGTAGCGCACTTCCCAGTGATTGTATTTATCGTCGAACTTTTTCGAGTAAGGCCGCGGGAAGTAGTATCCATAAACCCAATCGCGCGGTTTGCCCTTCCTACCCTCGCACTGGGGCCAAAAGCTCCACCCATCCGCGTCGGTAACGTTCTTTGGCGGCAGACCCGCAGCTTCCACGATCGTCGGGAAGAAATCGGAAAAAGCGATCAAGTCGCCATTGACTTGCCCCTCAGGTATGCGTCCGGGCCAATTCGCGATGAGCGGCACATGCGTTCCGTGGTCGTACGTGTACCCCTTGCCGCCTCGGAGCTGCTCGCCTTCGAATTCCGAGTGTAAAACTTCGTTCGTTCCATTATCTCCCGTGAATACGACGAGCGTATTTTCGCGTAATCCATTAGCTTCGAGCGTATCCACCAGTCGGCCGACCAGCGCATCCATATAGTTCACCATATCGACGAAGTTCTTCTTATTGTCCTGCTCGTTTCGATCTACGCTATTCGGGGCGGGCGGGAATGGATTGTGCACGAGGATCATCGGGTAGTAAGCGAGAAACGGCGTGTTCGAATCCGCACACGATTCAATGAAATCCGCCAAAAAATCCGTGCATACATCCGGCCCGTAGCTATCCTTCGGAAGCTCGAGGATCGCCCCATCGCTCTCGAGAGAAGGATCCCAATAGCGAGCTCGACTCGTCATCGGCGTATTCCAGAGGCAGTACGAATCGAAGCCCGCTTCCTGAGGTGACGTGCCCGCGCCCTCGATCATCAGCTGCCACTTGCCCGCAACCGCAGTAGCGTAGCCCGATTCCTTGAAATGATTGGCAAAGGTCGGTTCCCCTTTGGGATAAAGCCCGAAATCCTGGTAGTTGAAAACATTGGACTTGCCCGACATCAGATTAACGCGACTCGGGGTGCACAACGGCGTCGAGTGACAATTTTCGAAACGGATCCCCGCCTCGGCCAATGCGTCGAGTCGCGGCGTCGAGTACTCTTCGCTCCCGTAACTGCTGAAACATTCGAAACCAATATCGTCAGCCATGATCAGCAAAACGTTCATCGGTTTATCGGCTGCGGTGACGAAAAACGGGGAAATGGCTAATAAGATGAATAATGGCGCTTTCATGGATTTGAATAATTTTGGAGAATGAAGGTAGCGGCCGATCTCCGAGCGGCCACCACTGCCCTGGTTTTCCAAAAATGGCCGCTCGGAGATCGCCCGCGACCAAATTCGATTAGATTAATACGGCTTTATTTCTTGGCAACTTTGCGTTTGAGACCAGCCCCATTCATGTGAGTAACCAGTTTTCCCCGCCAGCTTCGCACGACTGACGCGTACTCAGGATTGGTTGCGAGATTCGAGAATTGATCGGGGTCGGACTGCATATTGTAAAGCTCCTCGGTATCGTCATTGTAACGAATATAACTCCATTCGTTCGAACGAAGCGCGTATCCAGAATTACCGGTCGTAAATGCGGCTTCGCGAACGGTTGCCGACGTTTCCTCCAAAACCGGCACGAGGCTCTTGCCCTGCACGTGCTCCGGCAAATTCTCCAAACCAGCCAATTCGGAAAACGTCGGATAGAGATCCATCAATTCCGTGATCGCGTCGGTCCGCCCCGCTTTCATGCCCGGAACCGAAACGATTAGCGGCACCCGCAAAGCTTCCTCATGTAAATTGCTCTTTTGCCAGAAGTGATGCTCGCCCAGATGGTAGCCATGATCGCTCGTGAACACGATCGCCGTTTTATCCCGCAAGCCTTGCCGTTCGAGCTCGTCGATGATGCGTCCCACCTGCTCGTCCATGTAAGTGACCGTGGCGTAATACCCCGCCCACATCCGCTTTTGATTATCCGGATATTTTCCAATCGGATCCTTAGTGGACATAGTCTTGGCCATCCCAAGCGGTGGGATATCATCCAAATCATTCGCCGGTACATGCGGCATCTCGATGTCCTCGATCGGGTAAAGATCGAAATAGCGTTTCGGAGCGACCATCGGGTAGTGAGGACGCACAAAGCCAGCTGCGATAAAGAAACGCTCGTCCTTATGATCACGGATCAGCTCCATCGTTTTACTCGCGGTTTTATAGTCAGGTTGATCCGACCCGTCGCCATCGTAACTTACGGTCACAAACCAGCGATTAGGCATTGCCGTCGAATACCGTCCCGCCAGATCCGTCGTGAAGATATCGAGATTGAGACAGGCGTAATCGCCCGGCGTATGGGCCTCGAGTCCCGGCGAATTGAAACGTTCGATCCAAGTGCTCTCGTGATCCTCGCCATCAGTACCCGCAATGATATCGCCCGGCACTTTCATGTGGTAGATTTTCCCCACCCGAGCACTGTAGATTCCGTTATCAATAAAGTGCTTTCCCAGGTTCACCTTCGCTTCGCCCTGGTAGCGGCTGTGCATGAACGAACGCCGCGAAGGACCGCAAGAGGTCCCTTGGCAGTAGACGCGATCGAAAACGACCCCTTCCGAAGCCAGTTTATCGATATTCGGGGTTTGGCAAATCTGGTCGCCGTAGCAACTCAACACGCTCGCCTTCAAATCATCGGAAATCAGAAAAAGCACGTTCTCGATGGCGGCGCTCGTTTTTGCCAGGGGTCCTGCGGTTAGCAGGCTAACAAAAGCCAGGGCCAACAACGCAGTCCTTCGCATAGAAAGGATCAAGGGGTTCGTCATACTATTAAGTTTCTCCGTTTTCCGAAAGGTGGACGTTATTTTAGTGAAAATTCTACAAGACTCAAAATCAGAGCATCTTTAGTTGGCACTAGAGGTAATCGACAGAATTGGCAGCTCCCTAGTTACCGAATTCCGGGTCTAGCAAAGCGGCTTTTCGTGGCATCGAATCGATCGCACCTTGGAGCATTTTACGCGTTTTCTCCGCAGAACGGCTTCCCATTTCAGACTTGATGGGGCGATCTTCGTAGCGATCCGAAACCGCGTAGAAAGAGCCATCGCGAAACAATTTGTAATGTTGGTTCTGGGCCCAAACGACTTCGCGATTGCGGACACCCTGGCCGTGTTTTTCGGCAGCCGGCAGAAATTTCGGGTAGTAGTATTGAAAAATCCATTCCCGCGGATTCCCCTCTTCTCCTAGGCATTGCGGCCAAAAACTGCGGCCATCAAGCGTCACATCAGGAAGCGGAACATCTGTAATATCGGCGAGCGTGGGCAAGATATCCGAGAAATCCACGATATCGTCGGTGACAATGCCTTCCGGGATGGTGCCGGGACAATTCATAACGAGCGGCACATGCGAACCCGCCTCCGTAGCGTAGGCTTTTTCGCCAATCCGCTGTTCCCCATGAAAAGGATACGTAAGCGTTCGATTGGTACCATTGTCAGCCGTATAGATAACGACGGTGTTCTCGCGGATGCCTAGTCGGTCCAAGGTATCGACAATCCTGCCAACGGTTTTGTCCGCATAGGCGATCATATCTCGGAAGTTCTTGAGACCCTTGTGCATCTTCTTCTCTTCGCTGGTCATCGGCTCGCTGTCCGGAGTTTCCGGAAACGGATTGTGAACGAGAATCATCGGATAATAAGCGAAAAACGGGCCGTCCTTATTTTCCTCTATGAAATCGATCAGGTAATTCGCAACGATATCCGGCCCGTAATCTTTCTCAGTCGTCTCGAGCAACTTGCCATCTTGGACGAGGCTGGGATTCCAATAGCGGTCCAAAGTCGTGCCAGGATAGTTCCACAGGCAGTAGTTATCGAATCCGCAATCGGGAGCCAACGAACCATTCGGAGCGCCGTGCAATTGCCATTTGCCAGCCACCGCCGTCGCATAACCCGCATTCTTGAACATCGTACCGAAAGTCGTTTCGCTTTTATCAAGCGTTCCGAAATTCAAATAGTTTCGAATGCCATCGCGACCGGTCATAATCTTAACGCGACTAGAAGTGCAAACCGGCTCCGAATAGCAGTAGTTGAACTTCACCCCCGTTTCGGCGAGTTTATCGATCTGCGGCGAGCTGAAAAAATCGCTGTCGTAGCAGCTGTAGTTATCCACCGCCGAGTCATCCGCCATGATGAGGATGATGTTTTTCATTTCGGCAAACGAAACGCTTGAAGCCAAAAGCCCGCTTACCAGACCAAACACGAGACCGCGTAGCGCGGCAGGATTATTCACTGCATTGAACATAATCCAGTGAGCTCGATCTCGCAGCACGCCGCAAGACGTAAGTGCACAACCCCAGCCCAACCAAAAGGTAACGCCCAATCCCCGAGCGGCACAACCCAATAGGTAGCGGCCGATCTCCGAGCGGCCATATCAAACCCAGCCCATTGCAGAGGTGGCCGGTCGGAGATCGGCCGCTACCACTATACAAAACCTAATTCCGGCTGCGGCCGTTTTCGATCAAGCCTGTCAAACGCTTGGTGAGGCGCTTGGCGACCTTGATTTCCGTGGCGTAGAGATCATTCTTCTCAGCAGGATCCTTTGACAGATCGAAGAGCTGATACTGCGGAACTTTAGTATTCGCCAAGAGCTTTTCGACCACTAGGTTCCGGGCGCTTTTCGAATCATGACGCTGCAGCTTCCACTTACCAACGCGTAGACCGTAGTTACCTCCCTTGCCATTGTCTTGCTGAACCAAATGGTTGCGGCCCTTAGCTCCAGGCTTACCGAGCAACGCGTCCATCACATCCAAGCTATCCAAGCAGGCGTCGTCATCGATCGACACCCCTGTCAGCGCCGCCAAACTACCGGCCAAATCAATCGTCGAAACGAGCTGCTTCGATACGCCAGGCTCTATCCGGCCTTTCCAGCGCGTAATAAACGGCGTACGCGTGCCTCCCTCGTAAACGCTGTATTTCCCACCCGAGTAAGGACCCGCAGCACGATGATCGCCAATGCGCTCGAGAGCCTCATCCGCATAACCATCATCCATAACGGGACCGTTATCCGAACAAAAGATAACCAAGGTATTATCCGCGATCTTCAAGCGATCGAGGGTCTTCATCAGTTCGCCGACGCACCAGTCGAGCTGGACGATCGAGTCCGCGCGATAGCCGAGATCGGTTGCTCCTTGAAAGCGCTCGTGCGGGATGCGCGGAACATGCAAATCGTGCGACGAGAAGAAGAGGAAAAACGGTTCGTCTTTATTCGCTTCGATCCACTTATTCGATTGGTTTACCCATTCGTCAGCCAAATCCTCATCGCGGAAGCGAGCCGCGTGGCCGCCCGTGTAAAAACCGATACGGCTGATTCCATTGTGAATCGTCGAATTGTGCCCGTGGGTCCAATCCATCTTCAGCGTGTCGCGATGCGTCAAACCCGTGATATGATCAGGCCTCGGTTTATTATTGCCTACCCAGAGCGGGTCCTTCGGATCGAGGTTGAGAACACGGTGATTTTCGACGTAAACCTGAGGGACTCGATCGTTAGTCGTCGGAAGCAAAAAGCTGTAGTCGAAACCAATTTCGCGAGGGCCTGGCTTCAATTCGCCATTCCAGTCAGGGCCATCCGGCCCACCAAGACCTAGATGCCATTTCCCGATTACCGCCGTACGGTATCCTGCTCCCTGCATCAACGAAGGCAACGTTTCGGTACCAGGCTGAATAAGTGCCGGGCTATTGGGAGGGGCTATCCCGGTGTTGGGTTTACGAAACGCGTAGGTCCCCGTCAGCATCGAATATCTCGTTGGCGTGCAAGTCGAAGCCGAGCAATAGCCACTCGTAAAACGTTGCCCTTCGGCCGCCAGCTGATCGATGTTTGGCGTCCGGAAAGACTTCGTTCCATAGGCGGAAATATCGCCATAACCGAGATCGTCTGCCATGATCACTATGACATTCGGCTTTTCGGCTTTCAGTCCAAAAGAAAAGCAAAGTAGTACTGCCACCCAGCGGAAAGCAAGCAAGGGCGATAGACCTCGGTGAAAGGATATGGATAAACGCATAGTTTGTTCAATTTGTAGGTTAACGAGAAACAGCTCGAACAAAGACACGTATTCGAGCGAATCGGTCCAGCCAAAAAAACGAAAATGGACCCCTCGGGAATTCGCCTCGGGATCCGGTTCCAGCACCCCAACTCCGCTCCCACCAGATCAGTGCACACTTTTCCAAGTAAACGCAACCAACGCCACACCCTCAACCACATTGCACTGCCAAACCTTAAACCTTGAAAGAATAGCCAAAAGGGTCGGTTCTTAAATCTTGATATCCATCAAATCATTTAACAATGGGTCGCGAATAGTGAGCACAGCAGTGGGCGTAGACGGATGTAAAGCCGGTTGGTTCTATTTTCGGATAGATCAGAAATCGGTCTCGTTTGGCGTGGCTTCCGACATTCACCAACTAACGAGTGCACTTCCCGTTGGCTCTCGTATTTTTATAGATATTCCGATTGGGTTAATCGACTCAAACTCCGAAGGAAGAGCGTGTGATGGGGACGCGCGAAAAGCGCTCGGCAGCCCTAGAGCTTCTTCTGTCTTTTCCGCCCCGGTTTTTTCAGTTCTCGAAGCAGCAAATTACGAGGAGGCCCAAAAGCTAAGCTTACGAGCGATCGGGAAAAAATTGAGCAGACAGGCATTCGCTATCACTCCGAAGATTCGCGAAGTGAATGATTACTTAATATCGAATCGCGATTCTGGATACTTAATTCGAGAGATCCATCCTGAGGTATGCTTCTGGAGCCTTAATGATCTGAAACCCACGAAGTATTCAAAAAAGAGGATAACGGGATTCGAGGAACGTTTGCAAGTGTTGGAAAAACACCTTCCAAACGCTCACGACCACGTTGACAGGGCTCTCAACAAATATCTGAGACGGGAAGTGGCACGGGATGACATCCTCGATGCATTGGTCGGCATGGTAGTCGCCAGCACACCTGAAGATAAATTGAAAACGATGCCGCCCGCCCCTCCGAAAGACTCCAGGGGCTTACCCATGGAAATCGTCTACACCTGAGAGACTCAAGCGATATGATACTTCATCAATACCGACACTAACACATGGGTGAGTAGACAAAGAGGGCTAGTACTTAAACTCTGAAAGCCATTATATCACATAATACG
>Ga0233432_10000723_pt1 | contig 31679 bp, 25 predicted proteins | sample SI_122_August201_6_FD_179870 | JGI IMG/M metagenome (GOLD analysis project Ga0233432, IMG submission 179870) | Seawater microbial communities from Saanich Inlet, British Columbia, Canada - SI_122_August2016_10_MG | ecosystem: Environmental > Aquatic > Marine > Inlet | place: Canada: British... | reverse complement strand
GCCTGTTCGAGATCTTGAGAATAGCCCAAAGAGTGAAGATCTTCTTTCAGGCGTTTTTCACGGGAAATAATTTTTTCACATTCTTCTTCCTGAGTTTTTGCTTCGACTTCGGCCTGGTTGGCCATTTCCTTGATGGGGTTGAGTCCGATCATGTAGTCTAGGTGATCTACGGAGGGTCGATGGACCAATTCCTGAATGATGCGGTGGGTAGTGATGAAAGAGCGGTGCAGATCTACTGGGCGGTAACCCAGTTCTGAAGTTAGGAACTTCTGAATGGGGGTATGGCCTTGAGCCATGACCTTAGAACCTCTGGCGCATTTAGAGAAATTGGAGCCATCTCGATCGACTTGTCGAAGGATTTGATAGGTACGCCCATGGTGCTCGAAGGTTATCTTGACCTTCATCTGGGAATGTTCCCAATTGATCAATTCTTCAGGACTTTCTCCCCGATTGCCTTCGCCGCATAGAGCGAAGAAAATGAGGTGGCCAATGGTGGACTTACCCGACTCGTTGGCACCTTCAATACAGTAGAGTCCTTTTTCGTTGAAGGTCAGGTCGAGGCGCTGGAAGCGCATGAAGTTGGCAGCTCTGAGCTGGATGAGTCTCATGACTTCACCTTCTCATCTTCACTTTTAACTTCCCCTTTCAGAGTTCGCATTCCCAAGTCAAAGGCTTTTCGGTAAGCCATGAGGGATGCTTCATCTTCCGTGAGCTCAAGGCCACCAATTCTTCCCTTACAGAAGATTTTGAACTCTTGAACCGACGACTGCACTAGGGTCTCTTCAAATGGGTTGATCACAGGGTCGCCCCCTTCGTCTGTGGTCCTTTCCTGATTCATTGATTTTTCCCAAAAAGATGGGTTAGGGCTTCCCAAAAAGTTTTCACATAGAGCAGATTCAATTTTTCCAGCTCGTTGATTCGTATATCTTCCACGTCAGCTTCATTGGGATCTGGGAGGAGTACACCCTGAAAACCCTCTTGGGAAGCGGCCAGGAGTTTCTCCTTCACCCCGCCAATGGCGAGAACCCGACCGTGAAGGGTGATTTCCCCAGTTAGAGCCCAAAAGGGGCGACATTTTTTTCCAGTCATGGCGGAGTAGAGAAGTAGCGCAATACCGAGCCCGGCTGAAGGACCCTCTTTTGGGACCGCACCGGCGGGAATGTGGATGTGGAAATCAACCTCATTCCATCGTGATTCTTCTACACCGAGTCGTTTGGAGTGATTGATGAGAAAAGAGAGTGCTGTGTGAGCCGACTCTTTCATCACGTCGCCGAGTTTTCCCGTGAGTTTGAGCTCACCTTTCCCACTGAGGGTGGTGCACTCCATGCGCAGGACGGTGCCGCCATAAGAGGTGAAAGCCAAACCAGCCATAATGCCCTCATGCCAGGAAGATTTGGTCCAGCGGGGTTTCTCGTGGAGGGCTGGACCCAAGGCTTCTCCGAGAGACCGGACACCGATGGTCCAAGCCCGGCCTTTTTTTCCTCGAACCTTTTCAAGCGCCAAGAACTGTACAAGATTGGAGATCCTCCGCTGAAGTTCACGGACGCCTGCCTCTCGCGTGTATTGTCGAATGACCTTACGGATGACCTGATCTGAAAGTTTGAGTTTGGCATTTCCAAGTCCTTGGTTTTCCATGCAGCGACGGGTGAGGTAATCTTGGGCAATGTGGATCTTTTCGGTTTCGGTGTATCCCGAGAAGCGAATGATCTCTAGGCGGTCCATGAGAGCGGAGGGTATTTCCGACTCGTTGTTGGCCGTGAGAACCCAGAAGACCTTCGATAGGTCGAAATCAAGTTCCAAGTAGTGATCGGAGAAAGCGTGGTTTTCCTCGGAATCAAGAACTTCGAGTAGGGCACTGGCCGGGTCTCCGCGGTGGTCGTTGCCCAGCTTGTCGATCTCGTCGAGGAGGAATACGGGGTTGGCACACTTGGCTTTGCGCAGCCCTTGGATGATGCGACCGGGGAGGGATCCGATGTAGGTGCGACGGTGACCACGAATTTCACTTTCATCGCGAACACCTCCCAGTGATTTTTTAACGAAGGGAAGGTTTAAGGCTTCAGCGATGGCACGAGCGAAACTTGTTTTTCCCACCCCAGGTGGTCCGACGAGGCAAAGAATCATGCCGGGCTGTCGACCGGTGAGAGCGACCACAGAAAGGTAGCGAAGCAGGCGGTCTTTGATGAGATGCAGCCCGTAGTGGCTTTCGGAGAGAAGGCGTTCAACTTCTTTCCAGTCTGGGTTGGGCTGTTCTTCTAATCCCCAAGGTAAGTCGAGGAGGGTCTCAAGATAGTCTTGAATGGTGGAGGCGTGAGGTGAATGGGAGCCGGTTCGGAGAAGTCGTTCGAACTCTTTTTCCAGAGCTTCCTTCACTTCTTCGGGTCCAGTGAAGGCACGAATACTATCCTTTATGTCCTGAAATTCTGGAGGACAGTTCTTTTGCCCCTTGCCCAACTCAGCTTCGATAATTTTCTTTTCCTCAGTGAGGAAAGCATCTCGCTCCATTTTGCGGATTCGGTCTGTGGTACGTTGTCGCAATTGGCCACGGATGGTGTGGACTTCCTGATACTTTCTCAGGAGCTCAAGGGTGGTCGAAATACGTCCTCCATGGCTCCAACCTTGCAGACAGGCGATTCGGTCCTCCAAGGTGAACTCCAGTGGGCGGGTGACGGATTTGAGGAATCGGTCGAGTTCTTTCAGTGAAAGATCAGGTACGTCTCCCTCCCAGGGAATGTTGATGCCAATGGCTTTGACCAAACTCATGGCTTCTTGGGTAGCAGCCTGAATGGCCTTAGGGGCAGGAGGGCGTCGTAGGAGGACTCTCACTTTTGCTCGTAGTTCCTTCCCTTTTCTTGTGATGGCGACAGCTTCTCGTCGACTAGCGAAGCGAAGTTTAAAACGGATTTTCTGTCGATCGGAAGAGAGGATATCAACCACCTCTGCCAGAACTCCGAACTGACTGGTTGTCTTTTCGACGCGAATCAGGTGTTGGCAGATGGTAAAAAGTGGCGCGTTTTCGGCGTGACTTTCTTCAATCGTTGTGATCAACTCACCGTTGGTAAGACTGAAGGTGAGTTCTTCACCTGGCAATCCCACGACATTGTTGAGTGGGAGGACCCGAACTTCTTCAACGCGGTTGGCCCTTTCCTTGGGGGTTGGCCTATTCACGTCCTTCCGCTGAAGATCTTCAGAAGGACAGGACTTTCGGCAACGGGAAAGACGAGCTCAAAGGTGGTGCCTTTTCCAACTTGGCTATCGACCTGCACCGTTCCGTTGTGTAGGGCGACTAGTTGTTGAACAATACTCAGTCCTAATCCAGCACCTTTTTCTCCTTCGGTGGAGCGGGTGCTAGTCTGTTTGAACTTCTCAAAAATGGCGTGGAGTTCATCACTGGGTATGCCCTGCCCCGTGTCTTGAATGCGAAGTGAGGTTCTTTTTTCAGCGCTGGAAACGTGGAAACTAACTTTTCCCCCTCGGGGGGTGAATTTGAGGGAATTGCTGAGAAGGTTCCCGATGATTTGGAGGCCTTTGGCCTGATCCATTTTGACTTTCAGTTCAGGAGCATCGACCTTGAGGTCGATTTCGATTTCTTTGTCTTGGATAGCTCCGCTGGCGTGGTCGATGGCGTCGCGACAGAGGTTTGAAATCAGTTGGGGTTGAAGGTCCAGCTCAACTTTCCCAGTTGTCATCGTGGAGGTGTCGAGGAGGTCATCGATCATGGTTCTCATGTGGTGACCAGTTCTGTCTAGGCGTTCGTAGACGCTTTTGATCTCCCGCTGACCGAGGCGGTGACCCTCCATATTGAGAATTTCGATAAAGCTGATGATGCTGTTGACGGGACTCTTGAGGTCATGGGCGCAAACGGCCATGGTGTTATCGAGCTCTTCTTTCATCTCGCCCATCCGCTTTTCGGATTTTTGAAGTTCTCTTTCGGCGTGAGCCCTTGCGGATTCACTAATCTGAAGCTGTTCTCGGAGGGCTTCGAAGGCTTCCCGCAGGTCCTTCCCATTTTGGGGGTCCTTGGTTTCGAAGGCCCGGATGAGGGGTTCGGGGTCCAGAGGCTCAGGCATGGTACATCACACCATAAACCAACCCCGCTACCATGCAATAGAGTCCCCAGCCAAACCAGGCATGCTTATGGACGATTCGCAGAAGGATCTTGACGGAAAACCACCCGCTAACCGCAGCAACGGCACTGCCGAGAAGAACCATGCTGGGGTTGGCAAGACTGTCCAAATGTCGACTTTCCAAGAGGGCGGCTCCGGCGATGGCCGGAACAGAAACGAGGAGGGAAAATTCTGCTGCTAGACCTGGAGGAAGGCCGAGGATTCGGGCGACACCGATCGTAGAGCCTGAGCGTGAGATTCCAGGAAGGGCGGCGAGACCTTGAACTAGCCCAATGGATAGGGCCTGAAAAACGGATGGTGCTTCGGGAGCTGGCGTTTTGTTTTCTCCAGAGCCATTGGAGTCAGCCATCGAGGATTCATCCTGTCTTTTTTCTCGCCGTGAAAGCCAGATTAAAAAGATTCCATTGATGATGAGAAACGCGGAAGCTGAACCGGCGGTAAAAAGGGAGCCGCCATAGGTTTTGAGCAAAAGACCGAGAATGGCCGTGGGGATAGAGGCGAGAAAAATGGCTCTTATGTAGGGAATGTTAAGGGGAAAGAGGACGGAGATGATCTTTTTGCGAAAGTGGAGAAGAATCACCAGAAGAGTGGCAACGTGAAGGCAGAGGCTGAGAAGGATCGGTGGTTCTTCGATGCCAAAAGCATCACCAGCAAGGGTCAGGTGCCCGGAACTGCTGATGGGAAGAAATTCCGCGATTCCCTGAAGCAGCCCAAGAATCAGCGCCTGGATGGCGTCCATGGGGAGGGATTAGCCTTCGTAACCTTGGGGGTTGGTGCTTTGCCAGAGCCAGGCGTCTTTACACATCTCTTCGATTCCTCTTTCGGCCTTCCATCCCAGTTCTTTAAAAGCAAGGTCGGGAGAAGCGTAGCATTCTGCCGCATCTCCTTGTCGGCGAGGTTGGACAACATAAGGAACTTTTTTCCCAGAAGCCTTTTCAAAAGCTTGGATGACCTGAAGAACGCTGTATCCATTGCCGGTTCCAAGATTGTAGGTCACTAAGCCAGGGTTCTGGTCAATTTTTTCGATGGCTTTCAGGTGACCGATGGCCAGATCAACCACGTGAATGTAGTCGCGAACTCCAGTTCCATCGATGGTGTCGTAGTCGTCACCAAAGACGTTAAGTTGAGGGAGTTTTCCCACCGCAACCTGAGAGACAAAGGGAAGGAGGTTGTTGGGAATCCCGCGGGGGTCTTCACCGATGGTGCCACTGCTGTGGGCTCCAATGGGATTGAAATATCGGAGGAGAACGATATTCCAATCGGGCTGGGATTTGGCGAAGTCTCGCATGATGTCTTCGACCATCAATTTCGACCTTCCGTAAGGGTTGGTTGAGGTGAGGGGAAAGCTTTCGTCGATGGGCACTGAGGCTGGGTCTCCATAGACCGTGGCTGAAGAGCTAAACACGACGTTGCGACAGCCGAATTTTTCCATCACCTTCAGCAAAGTTACGGTGCCACAGACGTTGATTTCAAAGTAGGTAAGCGGTATGGTGTTGGACTCCCCAACGGCCTTTAAGCCGGCAAAGTGAATCACCGCGTCAATCTTGTGTTGATTAAAGATACCTTCGAGGGCATCGGCGTTACAGATATCGGCTTTGTGAAAGGTGACGCTTTTTCCAGTGATCGCTTTAACCCTATCGAGACTGATTTCGCTACTGTTACGGAGATTATCGACTACGATCACCTCATCCCCTTGGTTGAGGAGTTCCACACAGGTGTGGGAACCGATGAATCCGGCCCCCCCAGTGACGAGGATGGTTTTGCCCATGCTGATAAGAAAAATGGAGAAAATGGGGAGCGGGTGATTGTCGACCACTGCCTTGCCTGTCTACCCCATTTCCCTATGATTCGGGGCCTTTCCTGTAGCTTTTCTGATGAAACTCACCGATCTCGTCGGCAATACTCCGCTAGTAGAACTTTCCAGAATCAGTCCCAAAGCGGGAGTGAGACTTTTTGGGAAGCTCGAAGGGAACAACCCTGGAGGAAGTGTTAAGGATCGTCCAGCTTTTTCTATGATCTCCAAGGCCCTCGAACGAGGAGAGATTGGCCCCGAAGACAAACTCATTGAACCCACCAGTGGAAACACGGGAATCGCTTTGGCCTTGATGGCAAGCGTGCTGGGTTTGGATATCGAGCTGGTGATGCCTGAGAACGCTTCCAAGGAAAGGGTTCTCAACATGCGGGCTTACGGAGCGAAGGTCACCCTCACCCCTAAGACTCTGTCCATGGAGGGAGCTATCGATTACGCAAAGGCCAAGGTTAAGGACGAAGGCTACAAGATGCTCGACCAGTTTTCAAATCCCGACAACTGGAAAGCCCATGTTGAAACGACAGGGCCTGAGATTTGGAAAGATACGGATGGAAAAATTACTCACTTTGTGTCTTCGATGGGTACGACAGGAACAATCATGGGGGTCTCCCGCTATCTAAAGTCCCAGAATGAAGCCGTGCAAATTGTCGGTGTTCAGCCGACCGAGGGGTCAAACATTCCTGGGATAAGAAGGTGGCCCCAAGAGTATCTGCCCAAGATTTTTGAGGCGCCCCGCGTTGATCAGGTCATCGATGTCAGTGAAGCTGAAGCCGTCGCCATGACCAAACGTTTGGCCAAAGAGGAGGGAATCTTTTCTGGCATGAGTTCGGGAGGTTCAGTGACCGCTGCCTGTAAACTTATTGAAGATTCCATCGATGAAGGGGTGGTGGTGGCCATCATTTGCGACCGGGGAGACCGGTACCTCTCAACAAACCTCTTTGAAGATTGAGAAGAATATTTTTTACGCTGGAGATGGGGATCTGATGTCCTACGATTTAGATGAGATCAAAGACGGCTTAGAGGACAGCGAAGTGCAACTCCTCGACGTGCGTGAGCAAGATGAGTGGGATGCCGGGCATCTGGCTGTTACCACCTTAGTACCTCTAAGTGCTCTGCGGGAAGGAATCTGCCCTGACGGCCTCGATAAGTCGAAGTCGACCTATCTTCACTGTCGCAGTGGACGTCGAGTTCTCGAAGCCGCACCTCTTCTTGAACAACTCGGATTTGAGAAAGTGGTTCCACTCGACGAAGGTTTTGAAGCTCTAATGGCCGAAGGCTTTCCCCTAGGATCATGACGGAAATAAATCTTAAACGACTCGGTGGCTATAAGTTTGAAGCCACCAATTCTCTTGGTAAGTCGGCTATGTTGGATGGTCCGGCCAAAATCGGAGGCACCGACGACGGCTTGCGGCCGATGGAAATGCTTCTCATTGGCTTGGCGGGGTGCAGCAGCTTTGATGTCCTCCACACCTTGGAAAAAGGGCGGCAAGAAGTGGAGGATTTGGACGTGAAAGTGACTGGGGAGCGGGCCGATGCTGTTCCTTCTGTCTACACTAAGATCCACGCTCACTTCCGAGCCACGGGTAAAGTCACTGAAAAGCGTCTGGCTAAGGCGGTCGAGCTTTCGATGGAGAAGTATTGCTCCGTTTCTGCGATGTTGGGAAAGAGTGCTGAAATCACCTTTTCCCACGAAGTGGCGGAAAACTGATGGAAGATCATCAGCGGGAATTTCTTCTCTACCTTCACAGCCGAGACGCTCTGCGTTTTGGTGAGTTCAAGACCAAGAGTGGACGTCTCAGCCCTTATTTCTTCAACGCTGGAGGGCTATGTCTGGGTTCAGACCTGATTCGATTGGGCCAAGCTTACGCCGATGCCATTGAATCATCTTACGGCGATGAGGTCGACCTCATCTATGGCCCAGCATACAAAGGTATCCCTTTAGCTGTTCTCGCAGCTGCCGAACTTTCTCGAAGATACGGTCGTGAAGTCGCTTACTGTTGTAATCGTAAGGAAGTAAAAGACCACGGAGAAAAGGGTATGTTTCTCGGCAAGGTACCTGAGAGTGGAGATCGTATTGTTCTCGTTGATGATGTCATCACAGCGGGTACCTCTGTGCGTGAAACCATGGAACTTTTTAAGACTTTAGAAGGCACAAAACCCGTAGGTTTGATTGTTTCACTAGACCGTCAGGAAAAAGGCCTCGAGTCAGACATGAGTGCTGTTCAAGAAATCGAACGGGATTTTGGGTTTCCAGTTCATGCAGCTGGAACTGTGGAACAGGTGATTGAACTTCTGAAGGAAGGAGTTTTCGAGGGTGTTGGAGATGAGATTCTAGAGAAGGCTCTGGCTTACCGGGAAGCTTACGGAGTTTGAGCTCTTGAGGCCCGGCCCTCAACCCTTGCCTTTACTTTTCTCGGGTATCTTGAGTCCTCTCTCATCGAGAACCTTATTCATCTCTTCTTGGAATTCGGGATATCGCTTCAACAGTTTTTTGAAGCTGTTCTGATCGAGAGTATAAATGTTACAATACTCTTCAGTTCTGACGGTATTCGACCGTGGGGCGTTGTGCAGAAGGGATAACTCCCCAAAGAACTGGCCAGGTCCCAGACTGGCAATGACCTTGTCGTTCTCATCGTCCATCACCTGTACTTTTCCGGCTGAGATAAAATACATGCTGTCTCCCGGGTCATCCTTGCGCACGATCCAGTCCCCGGGCATGTAGACGTGGATCTCCAGTTTGAGGATAAGATCATGAGTGAAGTTGAGGCTAGCTTTGGAAAAGAGAGGGACTTTGTTGATGAGCGACCTTCTCAAATCCATGGAGATTTTGGTTCTGAGTGTAATGGGCAGATCTTCGATCATCTGGTTTTCATTTAACTCCAAACGATTTTCCCAGATGTAGTGATAGTATTCTTGAACTTTAATCTGGGTATTCTCTGAAATACCTCGGTAAGCGAGAAAAGCATTTACCCGGTCTAGTTTTCGAGCAAAGTCGATACGAGAAGAGTCGACATGGCCGAGCATACTGGCAAAGTTACCAATCATATACGTGTAGGTAGCTACTCCGAGTAACTGGATCACCATGGTGTAAATAATCTGGCCGTTGTTGTCGTAATCAGGAACGATGTCTCCATATCCAACGGTACTCAGGGTGGTAGTCACCCAATAGAGAGACCGGATATAGATATCGAAAGGAGCTGAAGTTGAAAGGTCGACGACGTGTAGAGCGATCCAACCACAGGCTAGCCAGTGGGATACTAGAAACAGGAAGATCACAAAGATCCCCATTCTGAAGATACCTGGATTGAAGTGGAAGAAACGTTGCCATTTTTTGATAAGGGGGACGAGCTTGACGATTTTTAGCAGCCTCAGCAAGCGAATCAACCTGAGGAGTTTGAAGGCTTGAGACCCCTGTACGCCAGTCGGAAAAAATAGGTTAAAGGGAATGGCAGCGAGGAGGTCGATGATAAACCAAGTTTTCAGATAGTCCTGATCGACTCTCTTGAGGAGCCAATTCTTGTTTCCCGAGGGATCCTTTCTGATGGGAGTCAGATTGACGAGAATGTCGAGAAAGAAAAAGCTAAGGAGAAACAGGTCTATCGCCAGAGTGATTTTCGACTCGGGGAGGTGCAAGGCAAAGCGATAAGGTATCTCGATAGCCGCAAAGATGGTGAGCACCATGATGTAGCCATCCCAAAGGTCTTTGAGACGAGAACTTATTTTTAGCCTTTTGAACATACCGATTTCACCTGTGCCGGAGAATAGAAAAATCTCCATGGGCTCAAGTCAGTCTTAAGCAAAGGTTGAAAGAGTTCTACATTTTCTATTTCGAGTGAATCGACCCTTGCCTCAATCATCACTAGGCTTTGTGATGGCTTTGGCTGAAGGTCCTAAAAGAAGGATTAAAACTTCTGAAGGCTAGTCTTGGTCTACGGGAGAAAAAAATGACTCGGAAAAGCAGTTAAAGATGGTCAAAGATTATATGAAAAATTGTGGAATGTTGATATATGAAAAACAAGAAGGGATAACCATCAATGTAGAGATTCCCCTTAGATTGGATGGAGAGCCAACGTTTTGAGAAGCTCCACCGTTGGGCTGATTTCTACCAGACGAACATCAAGCAATAAGAATGATGGAAGGGATCTCAAATGTGGGTTGAAGCGGAAGAAGAAATCCTTAGTCTATAGATTCTTCCCCAATCGACCTCAGAAAACTTCTTAGAGCATTAAGAGGAAAAGTTTCTGGATTTTATAGAACACCTATCTCCTTCTGAGAGAACGTCCCTGCCGATCGCTGTGGCATTGCTAGTCGCAGTCTTTCTAATTTGGTGTGAATGGATCCATGCAAGAAGAACCCAAAGGGTAGCGCGTCTAGCTTTTGGCCCAAAGGGGTCTCCAAGAGCTTGGACAAAAGGTGTTCCGTTTTTTCGTGTATTTGCTCTCTCTCTCATGTGTTGGGCTTTGGTTTTTGTATTATTCAGTGACCTCAACAGGCTGAATCAAGAGGGGAAAAAGACAGAGCTTCTACCAGATGAAACTGAGTATGTGAGTCTCATTTTGGATTTTTCTCCAAGTATGCTTTTAACAGATGGAGGGCAGAAAGGGGAGATAACTCGAAAGGAGCAAATGAAAAGAGTTGTCGATTCTTTACTGGAAAGATTTGGGGAGCATGTCAGGTTCAGTTTGATTGCCTTTTATACACGACCCATGCCCATGGTGACGGATGCTCAAGATAAGAACATCGTGAGCAATGTTCTCAACGAATTACCCATAGAAAGAGTCATGGGTCCTGGCAAAACAGAACTTGGACAGGCTATCAAGATGGCCTTGGAGATGGTTGAGAATAAACCTGAAGAGAGCACAACCTTGGTCCTTGTAACTGACGGGGATACTCCGGAAATAGGAGATTTGGGTTATCTCCCGGTATCAATCAAGAAAGCCCTTGTTTTGGGGGTTGGAAATTCAAAGGTTGGGCTGTCCATTGATGGCCATATGTCACGACAAGAACCAGAAACATTAGCGTATGTTGCCAATCACCTACAGGGAACTTATCTTGACGTCAATGCTAGTTTTGTCCCAGGGGGAGAAATACATCACCTCATTCAGTCCAGCAAAGCTGGGAGAGGTAGAAGCTGGAACGCGGTAGACCAAGCTCTAGCGGCTTTTATTCTAAGTGCTTGCCTTTATTCCCTTTTGCCTCTTCTTCAGCAATGGATGGGAAGTTCTTGGACAGCCATCAATCGACGGGAAAGGAGTAAGGTGTCGTCATGAGGAAGTGGCTCACCTTACTATGGCTCCTGAGTGGTGTGGGCATCTACGCTTACCATTACAACTTCGGCCCAAGACAGATTGAGAGAGTTGAAGCTTGGAAGCTTCTTCAGCAAATCCAAGCTATGGAAAACGAGGAAGATCGAAATATCAACGATATCCTAGCTCGGTACGACGACGGAGAGTCTAACTCTGTTCCACCAGATCTCGTTGATCTCCTCCCAGAAGATGAGGACCCGAAGGTTTTCTTTCAGATACGTCTGGCACAGGCTCGACTCCGTTTGGACTCGATGGACGTTGCTACAGCTCTTAACGACTTAGAGGAATTATTAAAAGAGTCTGCAGAAATTTATGGTGAAGATGGAGATATCACCCGTGCCGTTCGAGAAGCCTTGGGTGAGTCACACTATTTGGCGGCATGGGTCCTTCACGGTGTTGGTTCACCTCAGAAAGAATGGATGCCCTTCGCCGAAAGAGCTCGTCAAATATTTCGATACCTAGCAGAACACAAAGATTCAGAAGCTTATCACGATTATGAGTTGAAGATTAAAGAGGCCTTAGTAAAGGTCTCCGACTCGAAAAAGGAGATCACGAGATGAACCGGAAAGTTCTTTTTGCCAGTCTCGCCATTACAACATTGATCCTGGCTATCACGGCGAGTGGATCTCCTAAGCCCGAAGAAATCAAAGGAAGCGCAACATCTACAGCGAAGAAGACTGCTAAGCACACCAGTGTAGAAGGGGTTGAGATTTCTTCAGTGAACAGTGTGATACAGAAGGGTGTAAAACCTGCAAATCAGATGAATTTGGAAAAGGCCATTCGTCTGATGACGACCAAACAGAAAAGGTCTAAATCAAGTCCAAGTGCAGGAGCGAAAATCAGCTCAGGAGGAAGGTCACGTCCTGGAGGTCGTGGAGGTCCAGGTAAAGACACAAGGCGTTCCGTGCCCCATCGGGACCGAATTATCAACGAAGGATCATGAGAATGAAGAAATTGACTAAGAAATTGAGTTCTATGAAAGATATTCTGTATTCCTCTCGATGCCTGTTGGCCGCTTTGCTTCTCTTTCCCTATCTGGGAAGTTCTGAACCCGCGAGGACAATACCAGATCCAGATGGTCAGCCGGCTGATATGTCGAAACCAGTGAAGGTCTTCGTGCTCATGGGACAGTCGAACATGCTTGGGTTTGGACGGGTGAGCGGAAAGGGGGAAGGCTCACTGGAACATGCCGTGAAAGAAAAGGGAAGATATCCTCACCTTGCAGACGATGAAGGAAAGTGGACGACTCGAAAAGATGTTCGAAATGTAAGAGTCATGAGTTCCGGTGGGCCCATGCAGACTTTCAACAATGAGTGGCTCACCGTCAAAGGTTCAAACATTGGGCCAGAAGTGCAGTTTGGTCACATCATGGGTGAGCTCTACGAAGAACCGGTTCTGATCTTGAAAGCCTGTATTGGAAACCGAGCTCTAGGATGGGACTTGCTCCCACCTGGAAGTGTGAGTTATGAACACAAAGGAAAGACTATTCCTGGGTATCAAGGCAATCCCGACCCCAACTTAAGACCTAAAGAAGGGTGGTATGCAGGAAAACAGTACGACATTGATACTGATTTGGTGAAAGAAGTGCTTTCGGATATCGGAAAATACTATCCGGGTGCAACCGATTATGAGCTCGCTGGTTTTGTGTTCTGGCAAGGGCACAAAGATCAGAATGAAGCTTGGGCCGTTCGATACGAACAAAACCTTGTTCAGTTCATCAAACAGCTTAGAGTTGATTTTGAAGTCCCCCATGCCAAATTCGTCTGTGCAACGGTAGCCTTTGGAGGCATGAAGATGGGCGGAACGACCCTTCAGGTTGCGAAAGCACAACTTGCCGTCTCGGACTGGATGAAGTATCCAGAGTTTGAAGGCAATGTGAAAACCCATGACGCGCGTCCTCATTATAGGGGAGGAGGAGCTCACTACGGAAGCCACGCTGAAACCTACATGGACGTCGGTAATGGGTTGGGCTGGGCGATGACAGAATTGGTGGAACAAGACCGTCTGAACAATCCTCCTCCGGTTGAAGTGGAACCCGCAAAAGACCAGCTAGTTACAAAGAGTCTTGAAAAAGGTGACATCAACAATTTTTTCAAAGATGCCAATCGCTGGAACCTAAGCCTTTCGGCCAGAAACATCTCCCACCACCTCTACCAATATTCAAAGAAACCTGAGAAGGACCTTAACCCTAAAGATCTGTTTCTGCTCAGGTACTTCTCTAAAGATTGGAAAGCGGTATCGAAGATCATGTCTTCACTTCATGTGAATACAGCAAAGAACCTCTATGTGAGAATGTTGTCGATCAATGCTGGAAGAGACCAGCCTCTTCTGTCCCCTGCCGAAATGGCAACCTTGATATCGCTAACTCCTGTAGCCATGGATGACAAAAATATCAACTGGATGGCACATATGATTAAAACTTGGCTCAAGCCAGAAGAAGAATTTCTGCTGACAACGGGTTTAGAGCGAGCTTTGAATGCTCCTAAAAAGAATGAATTCCTAGATGAATTAGTGATGGGAAGAATTCTGATGAAAACGAACTTTAGATCTTCAGCTCTGGGTTTTCTTCCCGGTTACGATGATTTAGAAAGCGTAAAGAATGAAAAGCACAGTGATGAAATTCTGGCCTACCTTGATAAAGAAAAAGTTCTGGATGACATCCGGCTAACGGATATCGGGAAGACGATTAGTAAAAAGTACCAAGTTCTTCTCACCAAATCAACGGATCAAGGAGCCCAGGCTCGGGCCATCGAGGACTTAGCTCGTTATATGCATCAGCTTTCTCCCCAGACAATGAAAGTGTTGGTCAATAAGATGCTGGAGAACGATCCTGACCTTCTCAAGAAATTTTTGATAAGAGCTATCGACAGGATGTCTTGGGTGGCAACCCATGATAACAATCATAAGAGCCACACGTTCAATCTTTATCTCCTATCAGACCTTTCCTTCTTACTCGATAAGTTACCGGCCGAGATGGCGCCGTCTTGGGTTGCTGTGAAAGGAATGGTGGTGAACATCTGGTTGCAGGAAGCTGACCGAACCCTCAAGATGTGGGCGAGTCAGTTGAAGAATATGCAAGCGGGAAATGACCCTCCTTTTGCAAAGCCATCACACTTGTCTGCTTCTGCACCCAAAGGGAAATGGTTGAAGGACATTTCTCCGGATCTTCTAAAGCAACTTCAATTGAGGAGATCGAAGGTAGCTCTTCTTTCCTCAGCTCCTGAGGAAGCGATCGACATGATCGTGGAGTTGGCCAAGACTGACCCGAAGGCGACTCGAGTGATCGCCAAGGATTTTGTCGAGAAGTGGATAGCTTTGAACGACCCCAATATCCCAGACCAGATTGTAAAAGCGAACAGGCTCCCGGCGGGTTCGAGTATTGTGGTGACGCCCATCATGATTCGCAGAAACATCGACGGGTTGTCGAGAATTGTTCAAATTCTCCGAGAGAACGACAGTCTATTGGTGGACGACGCCATGTTGGCCAAAGCTTTTGGTTCTTGCTACGGAAAAGCTGAGGTCTACAGAATTGAAGACATCGAAAAAGTTTTCGGGTCTATTGAGAAACTTTCCGATGGACTCTTTTCTTCTATTGTGACAGATATGGCGACAAACCTAGGAGACCGATGGCGTAAGATGGCCACTCACAATAGCGCCCTCACTGAACGTCGTCAGGCTGACGTATTGGCCATGATAAGAGAAGGCTATGGCTATTTGGTAGCATTAATTGATCGCAGATTGAAATCTCATCCGAACGATTGGAAGACCATGGCCACCGGTGGAACCATGCTCAGCGATTGGGGAGACTACGAGTATTTTCAAAACCTCGAAAAAGCGACCGATGGGGACAGGATGTTTCGGTACAAGGAAAAGAATAACCTTTCCTTTACTTACTTCGCTAGAGCTGCTGAAACCTATGTAAAGTCCATCGGTGACAAAGGTAACCGTGTCGATAACACCGTCTTCCTTGCTTGGTTCAACAGTCTACTGGGATTCAATTCCAACGGGGATATCAACCTGTCGAAAATGATGAACCCCAATGTCTTGAAGGAGATGAGGGAAACGATGAGAAAGATGCCTGAGAACCTTGCCAAACGCCACGTCGATGGTTTTGCCAAGTACGTGGACGGACGTATGAACAACAAGAAGAAGCCTCTTCCTCCTGAACTTCGTTACAAATTCCAGGCGAGTTCACTGATCATCACGGAAGACTCACCATTCGCGATGGAGGCTCAGAAAAAATCTGAGTATTATAAAGAACTCTTAAAAGAGGTGCGCCTGAAGACGAGAGTGGATGGCCCTAACACACTTTGGTCTAAGGAAGATTTTGGGATCATCATCTCCTCTGTTCATAGTGAAGTGATGGGTGATCTTATCAACTTCGCCAAATACCTTCAGTTTAAGGCTGCTCCACAGTCTCGTCGTCATCCACCAAAAACGCCAACTATAAGAAAAATGGGAACGATGAAGAAGGCAAGGAATGAATTCGAGAAAAACATCTACGAAGCCTTCCACAATTTTTTCGAGATTAAATCGATCACTTTTAGTCCGAATAATGTTCAGTCGACACCCATCGATAAGCCGGGTTGGAGTGAAACGGTTTTGGCTTATGTCCAAGTAAGGGCGAGAGGTGTGAGCGTGGATAAGATTCCTCCTCTGGAGTTAGACCTCGATTACTTTGATTTAGATGGAAGGGTCACGATCCCCGTCACTTCAGCTGAAACGGTGATCAAAGTTCAAGAGAAGAAACCAGAGAGGCAGCCCATTAAAGACCTTCAGTTGAAGCAGACTCTGGATACCCGGCAACTTTTTGTGAATGGCAAGCTCATGATGAAAATCGAGGCTGAAGGCTCAGGGCTCATGCCAAGTCTTCCAGATATTGTCGACACGTCTGTACTCAATGTAACAGTTCCTATTCAAGAGGTTAAGGGGGATGGAGTAGAAGGAGCGATGGTTAATGCTCTGGCCTTTGGTCAGGAAGGTGCCTTCATTCAATCAAAGAGAGAGTGGGTCCTTCATCTTGATACAGGGAAAATCTTAGATGACGATTCCATCGTCGACCTCGTGTTTCCTTCGCCTTTGGATAAAGAAGTTAAAGCTTTGAATCAGAGCTATAAGGATGTTGAACTGATTGAAGTCCCCAAAGCTAAGATTCGCCTTGGTACATCAGATAAAATCGCACTTGATGAGAATGGAGTCCCGGTCATCACCGGAGGGTCTTCTGATACGCTTTGGGGTGTCGTTGTTTTTCTCTTAGTTGTTCTGGCTGGTTTTGCTATTTGGGTTTATCGAAAAATGGGTTCGCTAGAAGAAGTTGGTTCTCGAGCTTCGGAGGCTTTCGCTATGCCCGAAGCCATCGACCCATTCATTGCCTGTAAATGGTTGAGGGCTTTTTCCAGAAGTGACCTGGTGAGCCTTACTAACCATCAGCACCTTGAAATCAAAGAAGAGATCACCGAAATTGAAAGTTCGTGCTTCGACCCGAGCAAGATACAGATGGATGAGCATGAGCTCAGGGAAACCATCAAAAAATGGCTTAAACTCACTCATTAAAAAAGGAAGTTCCGATGGTTACATCAAAAGACAGAGATAATATCACCAAGAACTTCGTTGAAGGGATTCGGGAAAAGGTCTCCAAGATCGTTGTCGGTCAGGATGAAGTGGTCGAGAGAGTTTTAATCTCTCTGTTCACGGGTGGGCACCTCATGCTCCAAGGAGTTCCTGGGGTCGCAAAAACCTTGTTGGTCATGACGATCGCCAAGGCCATCGATCTTGAGTTTAGGAGAATTCAATTCACCGTCGACATGCTACCTTCGGACATTGTCGGTGCTGAAATTTTGGATCAGAAGACCAATGAGTATCGCATCCACCAGGGGCCTGTCTTCACTAACCTTCTTCTTGCTGATGAGATCAACCGTGCTGCTCCTAAAGTTCAGAGTGCACTTCTAGAGGCCATGCAGGAGCGAAAGGTGACCATTGGTGGAAATACGATGAAATTGCCGACGCCCTTTCTGGTAATCGCGACCCAAAACCCCGTTGAGCAAGCGGGTACTTTTGAACTTCCAGAAGCCCAGCTGGACCGCTTTATGCTGTTCCATCGACTTACTTATCCAAAACCCCATGAAGAAGAAGAGGTCTTCCGTCGACAGTTGGGAATGGGTCTGAGAAAGGAAGAAGGTGGAGGGGCCATTCCAAAGTCAGCCTTCGACATGATTGAAGATGACCCCTACGCTTCAACAGACGATATCGTAAAATGTATGGAAGCGGTACAGAACGTCCACGTGAGCGAGGTTTTTCTCAAACACTGTGTTGAACTGATCAACAAAACGAGAATCCACGACAAACTCGACTTTGGCTGTAGTCCTCGGGCGGGGCTGGCATTGATCAACGCATCTCGGGCTAGGGCCTTTATTCACGGTCGGGATTACGTTGTGCCTGAAGATATGTTTGAGCTCGCTGATGATGTGGTGCTTCACCGTATTCGTCTGACTTTTGAAGCACAGGCTGATGGGGCTTCTACCTCAGAAGTTCTCAACGAAATCCTTTCTGATCTTTCCTAAATGAAAGGCATCCATGAGGTAGATGAAATTCTTGCCGATGGCAAGAATTTCGAACTGACAACGAGGCGTTTGGCAAACAGTCTTGTTTTCGGTACGGATGAATCGACCTTTCATGGAAGTGGTATTGAGTACGCCCAGCCCCGTCCCTATGTGCCAGGGGACTCTATTAAATTGATGGATTGGAAAGTCACGGGAAGAACAGGTAAGCACTATGTGAAGGAGTACCAAGAAACGAAGCGAATGCCGGTTTACATTCTACTGGATACTTCAGCATCGATGTGCGTCAGTTCTGAAGCCAAGAGTAAATACGCTTGGGCACTTTATATTGGAGCGGGAATGGCTCTCGCTGCTTTGGGAAACCTCAAACCTGTGGGACTTCTTGGCTGTGGTGAGAGCAGAGTTCATGTGAAACCAACTCTTTCAGAGGGTCAGATTCTCCAAACAGCTCACCGTTTGAGGAAACACGGTTTTCTTGAGAGAACATCTTTTGGAAAACGCCTGAAGGAACTTGGGCCCTCACTTAAAACCAGAACGATGCTTGTGGCGTTAACCGACTTACACGATCCAGAAGCCATCAAAGCTTTATCCTCACTTGGCCAGAAACACGACTGTATGGTCTTACATCTTCAGGATAAGGCGGAGAAGTCCGTCAAAGGGAGTGGGTTATTCCGGGGGCAAGAAGCTGAAACCGGTTTTCGTTTTCTTGGACATGGTAAGAAAAACTGGGACAACTCCGAATCTTGTCAAAAAGAACTGCTTCGTGCGGGGGTGAATTATCTCCATCTTCCGACGAATAAGCCGATGTTGGCCAAGTTACAGATGTTTCTCGCCCGCCATGGTCAGGGAACTGGTGGGGCGCGTTGATTAAGAAGATCGCCATTCTTCTAGGGTTCTCTATCGGAGTTGCCCTGCTGATTTTTTTCCTCCCTCGGGAAAATGAAGCTGGAGCCCCTGAGGTGCCCCTTGGTGTAGAACATGCGGTGACGATTGCTTACAACGGTCCTGAGCTGGACGTGAAACCATATCGCTTTGGTGTACCTGTGAACCTCAGAATCGCGGGTTCTGTGAAAGAAGGTCAGTTCACCATTTATGATGTCAGATACCTCCTCAATGCTGGAGGAGAGTTTGATATCACCGAATTCTTAAGGGCTAAAGATGGTTCTTCCGTTGATGATTTACCAGAGTTTAAGGTCATCGGTCTGGAGAAGCTTTCCCAAGGTATGGACACCCACATCGAACAGGTTGAAGAGATGGGTGTTCAGATCTGGCACTACTACTATGAGGTGATGGCCATGGTAATGGCCCTTTGGATCATTTGGCTCTTTCTTCTTATCTTTTATGGACACCCAAAGAAAGAGACTCCGGTTGAAGCTGAGCCTGAACTTCCTTTTGAGGAACGCTTGATGGAGTACGTCAAAAAGATGGAAGCGGGAAGTTTGGATGATATGGCCAAGGCTCGACTGGAGATTCTTCTTCTGAGTTGGTGGAGACAGAAACTCGACCTGAGTCATAAGAGCATGAGTGAGACATCCAGAGACATCAAGGAAAGTCCTGAATGTGGAGCAGCTGCGAAGCTCTTAGAAAAATGGATTCACGCTCCTGCTTCCGATGAGTTGAGCCAAGAAGTTGCTGCTTCCCTTAAGCCATTTACGGTTTGTTCGGGAGACCGAACGTTATGACCCACTTTGCTCATCCTGAGGTTCTGTGGTTTTTGGTTATTCCAGTCACCATGGCATTCTGGGAGTGGATTCGAAAGGGGCAGGCTTTGGTCATGCCGGTGGACCATCGCCCCCACAGAAAGCACCGTTGGATCAGCCTTTTCGTTCATACGGCGAACATGATACCCGCCATTCTTTTGGGAGTCGCGATTCTTCTGTTGGCTCGACCCATGACCAGTGAGCCGCCAGAAACAGAACGCAGAGCGACAAACATTGAGATCGTTCTCGACCTATCGGGAAGTATGAACGCGCCCTTTGGACAGCAGGATGTGAACGCTGAGAAGCCCCGACGTCGCGTCGACGCTGCGATGGATGCGATCGAGGCTTTTGTGGATCTCAGGAAGGGGGATAGCTTTGGCCTGACAGTTTATGGGACTTGGATTATCGATTGGGTTCCCCTGACGAGAGATACCTCGGCCATCTCCCACGCCCGACCTTTTATGTCAGGCTTTTTAGCGGCGACTCGAACCTTAACGGCACTGGACGCTGCGGCTGATAAACTTGGTAACACCGAAGACGGTGACCGAATGATTGTGTTGATCACCGATGGAAACTTCAACCGGGAACACGACCCCGCAAAACAAGCCGAAGATCTGCTGATTCGTTTTGAAGAAGAAAATATTGTGTGCTATGGCGTTTTCACTCGATCTTCGCCAGTGCCCCACCTTGAAGAGCAGATTTGTCGCGAGAGTGGTGGAGGGCTCTTCAATATCAAGGATGAACTAGAGCCAGATTCCTTGGAAGAGGTCTTCAAACTGATTGATGAAATGACTCCAGCGAAGATGAAGTACAAAGAGCCAAGGTCTCTAGACCATCACCAGCCTTTCATCATACCGGCTCTTTGCCTCCTGTTTTTGCACATTCTATCCCTCATAGGGTTGCGATATACCCCCTGGTGATCAGCTGCCAAAAAGGGCAGTTTCTTCTCATCGCCTAGTTGAAACCTACCGGACCCTCGAAAACTGCTGAAATGAGCCAAGAACTAAGATTTGCCCTGATCGGGTGTGGGCGCGTCGCCCCTAAACACATAGCTTCCTTGAAAGAAATCAAGGGAGCGAGATTGGTCGCGATCTGTGACAAGGATCTAGCAAAGGCTAAGGAAAAAGGGAAAGGCCTCGAGGGAGTGGATTACATTCAGGATCATCGTGAACTTCTCAAGCGAGATGATATTGATGTGGTGAGTGTTCTAACCGAATCGGGTACCCACGCGGAGATCACGATTGAGGCAGCCAAAGCCGGAAAACATGTTGTCGTTGAGAAACCAATGGCGCTCACCCTGAGGGATGCCGACCGTATGATTCGGCAATGTGACAGAAATGGAGTGAAGCTCTTCGTTGTTAAACAGAACCGTTTTAATCTCCCGGTGGTTAAGCTCAGAGAAGCCCTTGAAGCGGGCCGATTTGGGAAGATGGTGATGGGTACAGTTCGGGTCAGATGGTGTCGGAAGCAAGATTATTACGATCAGGATCCATGGCGTGGGACTTGGGCTCTCGACGGAGGAGTCTTCACGAATCAGGCATCCCATCACATCGATCTTTTGGAATGGATGATGGGAGATGTGGAAAGTGTTTTTGCCAAATCGACCACTCGTTTGGTCGACACAGAAACTGAAGACACCGGAGTGGCCGTTCTAAAGTTTACGAATGGAGCCCTTGGGGTAATCGAGGCCACAACAGCAACTCGCCCAAAAGACCTTGAAGGGTCCATCTCAATTCTTGGGTCAGGAGGAACCGTAGAGATCGGTGGTTTCGCTGTAAACGAGATGAAGGTGTGGAATTTTTCTGAAGAAAAATCAGGAGATGCAGAGGTGCTTGAGCGCTATCATACGAACCCTCCTGATGTCTACGGCTTTGGACATTTGGAGTACCTGAGAAGCGTTGTGGATTGTATCCAGGGAAATGGTCAGGCTTTAGTCAATGGCCTTGAAGGTCGTCGATCACTGGAACTCATCAACGCGATCTATGAGTCGGCAGAAACGGGAAAAGAAGTCAGACTCAACTTTGTTCCAAGATACTCACGCTTAGGAAGGAGCGAAGGGTGAAAGGGCCAGTTCTTGTCACTGGAGCTTCGGGTCTCTTAGGTCGGCAAGTTAGGGCACACCTAGAAAGTTCAGGAGAACAGGTCATGGGTCTCTCGTATTCTAGGAGAGGAGTCGGTCTTCAGTGTTTAGACCTTACTGATGAAAAATCGGTAAAGACTTTTCTTTCTGAAGCCAAGCCTAGAACCCTTGTTCACTGTGCAGCGGAGAGAAGACCAGATCTTGTTGAAGGCCGGCCAGATGAAGTGAAGAAAATCAATGTTACAGCATGTGAAACTTTGGCCGACTATGTAAAAGCGGAGCAGGCGAGAATTGTTTACCTCTCCACAGACTATGTCTTTGATGGAAATTCACCTCCTTATCAAACTGATGCTCAGACGAACCCACTCAATGCTTATGGTGTCAGCAAGCTAGAGGGTGAAAAAGTGTTCATGGAAAAGGTTCCAGACCTTTCAGTGATTTTAAGGGTTCCCATCCTTTATGGGCCGGTAGAGACCATCGATGAATCACAGGTGACGACTTTGGCGGAATTGGTGAAATCAGGAATGAACTCGAAAGTTGATGATTGGGCAACTCGGTACCCAACTTACACCCCAGATGTTGCTCGGGCCATCGGAGATCTTTTGAATGCTTGGGAAGCAGGGACCAATTTATCAGGCATTCAACATTTTAGTGGAAGTGAAGCGATCACTAAATACGGGATGTGTTTGGAGATGGCTAAAATCTTTGGGTGCTCTTCCGAAGCTCTCTCTCCTGATCCAAATCCTCCCGCTGGTGCGCCACGACCCAAGAACAGTCAGCTGGGGAAGAGCGCTCTTGATGGACACCTAACGTTCCGTCCAACTCCTTTTTTTGAGGGTCTGAAAATTTCTCTCTCGGGAACCTGAGGCTAGAGGTCACCATCTCAACCTAAAAACATGAGAGACTCAAATGACAGCGTTCGCCCCATCCAGTGGAAGGGCGAACATCTTGAGCTCTTAGACCAGAGGAAGCTTCCTCAAAGTAAAGAACATGTCGTCCTCAAGTCTGCAGATGAGGTGGCAGAAGCTATCTCATCCATGGTGGTGCGGGGAGCCCCGGCCATTGGGATGACCGCTGCCTATGGTCTTGTTTTGGAAGCGAAGCGACTTGAACGAAACTCAGGGGATAAGTGGAGAGAGTCTTTGATGTCAGCCTATGAAGTGTTGATGAACTCTCGGCCAACGGCTGTGAATCTGAGGTGGGCCCTTGAGAGAATGAAAGGGGTCGTTGACCGAGGAGCATCTCTAGAAGAGCTGGAGGTGGAAGCTAATCTCATGATGAAGGAAGACCTTGAGGGAAACCATCGAATGGGTGAGTTGGGTTCGGAACTGATCAAAAAGGGCTCGGGTATATACACCCATTGTAACACCGGATCGTTAGCCACGGCTGGTTATGGAACCGCTCTTGGAGTAGTGAGGAATGCTTACGCTAAGAAGTTAACTGAGAATATTTACGCAGGTGAAACTCGGCCTTGGTTACAGGGAGCCCGTCTCACGGCTTGGGAACTCCTTCAGGATGGAATTCCAGTAAAGTTGGTCGTCGAAGGAGCCGCCGGAAGTCTCTTTCAGGAAGGGAAAGTGGAATGGGTGATCGTTGGGGCGGATCGTATCACGGTTCAGGGAGACACGGCCAATAAAATCGGAACATACAATCTAGCTGTCTTAGCCCGACACCATGGAGCTAGATTCATGGTGGTTGCCCATAGTTCTACTATCGATAAGAGATTAGTCGATGGAAAAGACATTCCTATTGAAACCAGGCCGGCAAGTGAAGTCACTCAATTGGCTGGTAACCTCATTGCTCCTGAAGGTATACCAGCCTATAACCCAGCTTTTGATGTGACGCCCCATGATCTCATTGATGTGATCGTCACCGAAAAAGGAGTGGTGAAGAAACCAGACTTGGTTTCCATGGAGTCGGTTCTACCCACCTCCTGAGGAGGTGGTTTAAGTGATTTAATTCCAGAGAGGAAGGATTTTCCTAATCTCTTTGAGAGGAACCCGTTCTTGTTTGTTTTTAGGAGGGCCTCCTTCGTTAAGCCATTTTAAGAGTCGTTTCGCAGCATGAGCACCCATGGACTCAAAATCTTGGATAGCGGTATAAGCATGACTGGCCGGGTGGACATCCCCTTTCCAATCGTCGAAGACACCAAAGACCATGGGGTGATCTTTAAGCCAGGGATTATCATGAAGAAGTTGCATGATACAGCCTTGGGAATTTCCCAGTAAGCCAACGGTAACGGGTATTTGGCGTTGAGTTGGGCCGACATCTTTTTTCTTCCATATTTTTAGCTGGTAATTCTCGATGGCCTCGTGGAATCCTTTGATTCTATCTTCTTGAACCGCGTTGATGGGCTCGATGTTGAGAAGGAAATGACGAACTCCGTCTTTTCGCATTTTATCAACGAGTTGGGAGGCTCCTTTGCTATTGTGAGATGTCACAACGGGAAGTTTCAGAGTGTTGAGAGGCCGATCTAGGAAGATAATAGGGAAGTTATCATTTACCAACGGCATCAGGCCCTCGGTCAGAATCTCATGACGACTAGAGATAATCAGGGCGCCGTCGGCGACGCCTTCTCTCAGTCGTTGAAGCATTCGCTTTAGAGAGCCGGTGTCATTATGGTGGACAGCTAATAGTGTGTCATAACCCGCTTCTGCTAAAACCCGGGTCGCTTCTTCGGCGGGAATCCTCTCTTGATCATATAGGCTAGGAAGAATAAAGTAGACGGTCTTGGTTTGACCTGACTTCAGGCGACGAGCGTTGAGGTTAGGCCGATAACCAAGTCGTTCGGCTTCGTTGAGTATATGCTGACGTGTACCCTCTTTGACTCTTTCAGATCCGTTCAGAGCTCGAGAAACCGTTGAGATGTCGACTCCACAGTGCTTGGCTAGATCTCTGAGAGTGGGGTTCACGTCCTTAGGCCTCGGGCAAAATTTTCAGAGTGAAAATTTCAAAGGGGGACAGGTCGAGTTCTATCTCGTCCGTCTGTTTCGAAGAGAGCTCATCGTCCCATTCGAGGAGGTTGGTGGGAACGAGCGTCATGCCTTTGGCATGAACTTTTCCACGGGTGGGGAGTCCGCGTGTTTCGACGATTCTGATGATGATTGCATCTTCCTTTTCAGCTTTCTTGATGGCTCCCATTTCGAGGCCTTCTCCTTCAAGACTAAAAGGAAGTTCGGGAAGTTCAGCCTTGCCCTCAACGATGGTTAAGCCTTGGTTGAGCATGGTTGCTTGAGCACGGACTGAGGAGGAAGAGGAAAGGTTCCCTTCATGAGGAAAGAGAGCGTAGGTGAAGTGATGTTCACCGAGATCTGCTTCGGGGTCAGGATAAGTTGGAGACCTTAGGAGGTTGAGGTCTAGAAGGCCGTCAACAACTCGGTACCCATACTTACTGTCGCTGAGTAGGGCAAGACCTGAATCATTTCTGGAGAGGTCGGCGTAACGGTGTCCACAGACCTCGAACTTGGCGACGTCGGCGAGAGAATTCCGGCGAGTCAATCTCTGGACGGTTCCATATTGAATTTCGAAACTGGCGTGGTCGACGTCATAAACTGTAGGGAAACCAACCCTGAGCATTTTGTGTTTTTCCTGCCAATCGATCCATGTTTCGAAATCGAGACGAGCAGAACCTTCTTTGAGGGTGATGCGTTGGCGGAACTTGCTGTTGCCGATTTGGAGATCGGCCTCTAAGGTTCCAAAAGAATCGTTCTGAGCTCGAGTGACCGTGCCTTTGACCTTCGCCTGTTCGAGAAGACTGTCGAGGTACCACTCGTCGACTTCCCACGCGTCCCAGTTGTGGGGACGGTCTTCGTAGAGGGAGATGGCGTTACCAGAGCATTTGGAAGCCAAGAGGTCCCTCTCTAGCACTTTGTCGAAAGCCTTGATGAGCTGTAGGTTCTGGTCAAAGGTGTAGGAGACGAGACTATTTTCTAACACCAACTGATTGTCCTGTTCACCTTCGGTGAGACCTGTGTCGGTTTCGAGGATAAGCGACCCGTGGGCAGGGAGTTGAACCCTCACTCGGGTTCCTTGAGCTGACTTCAGACCTGGAAGGGAAACCCCTTCGGACTTGGCTCCATCCCACCCTTCGGGAAGGGTGATGAGATCATCGAATGTGTAACAACTTGGGTTGATCAGAGTGAGGCAGTTTCTCTCACCCTTTACGCCAAGGGCCTGACGAATGAGTTTCTGACAAGCTTCCAGCCCATCATTCAACTCCTTCTCAGTCACATCGTAGACCCATTGAATGGATGAACCAGGGATGATGTCGTGGAACTGGTTGAGGAGCATCATTTTCCAAATCTCGTCGAGTTCTTTGGTGGGATAAGCATCAAAAGCATTTCGAACGCAGATCTCCTCGGTGGCTTTGAGAACTTCTTCGATGCGACGGTTGAGTCGTTTGGTTTCAGCTTGAGTGGTGAGAACACCTCGGTGGACTTCTAGATAGAGTTCACCTGTCCAGGTGTCTAAGACTTCTTTGTTGGCTTCCAGTCTGTCGAGGACAGGCTGAGCAGGGCCCATCTTGAACCTAGGAAGACCATTGAGGTCTGCGACCCGTCGGGCGCGTTCGATGTGAGCGTCCTTCGGTCCTCCGCCTCCATCGCCAATGCCAAAGAGGGAGAGGCCTTCGTCACAGACGTCCTGATCTTTATAATTTTTAGCGCCAAAAGCTAGGCCATTGGGCATAACTCCAGCGTTGTAGGTGTTCTCTGGAGGAAAGTGCGCGACCACTTCTGAGCCGTCAATCCCACGCCATACAAAGGTGTGATGAGGAAAGTCTGTGTATTTTCCCCATGAAAGTTTTTGGGTTAGAAAAGTGGGGCATCCAGATTTCTGAAGAATTTGGGGCAACTGGGCGCTGTATCCGAAGACATCGGGAAGCCATAGGTTTTTGACATCGACATCGAATTCATCTTTGAAGAAATTCTTACCGATGAGGAACTGGCGAATCATGGATTCTCCGCTGATGATATTGCAATCAGATTCTACCCACATACCTCCTTGGAGCTCCCAGCGTCCAGCTGCGACTGAGGCTTTGATCTTCTCATAAAGTTTTGGATAGTGCTCTTTAACCATGGCGTAATGAGCAGGTTGAGATGCTCCAAAAGTGTAATCGGGATATTTATCCATGAGTTCCAAGGCACTGGAAAAGGTCCGGGCACTTTTGCGGATGGTTTCTCGAACGGGCCAGAGCCATCCGGTGTCGATGTGAGCATGGCCCACCCCGGTGAGGTTGATGGTGGCGGGGTCGCTCTTCATTTCGAGAGCTGGCTTTAAGGCTTCTCGTGCATCTGATGCCCCAGCGTGGTCGTAAGCAGTGCAAGCGGAGTTGAGTTGGCGAATGAGGAGTTTCTTTCTGCGAGATTCTTCTGGCAGACACTTGTAGAGATCAAAAAGAACCTGCAGATCAAGGAACAGATGCCAGTGTTCGTCACAGAAGGTGTAGAGGCGTCCAGTGTTGAAGGAACCTTGATAAGTTCCATGGAGCTGTTTAGAAGGGTTATCCATGTACTCAGGGTCCATGATCTTGTTGACTCCAAAGAGTCCGTTGGCTGCCGCCTCAGCCCAGAATTCCACGTCTTCTCCACCTTCACATTTTTCAAAGAGATAATGGATATCCTTAGCGTAATTGACGTCGAAGGTTGAACCGTTAGTGAGTCCAACGATGGGTGTGCCTTCTGAATCGAAGAGGCAAGCTTCTCCGCCGAAGTTCAGGCTTGCGACGACTTTCTTCCCATTCCAGCCTTGGGGCACTGACCCCTTGAGATGGAACCATGCACTGTCCCAGGTTTTTCCCCAGCCCTCTCCTTCTGTTATGGGCTTGGCTTCAATTTTAAGTCTGTCATCAAAATAGACCGGGTCTTCGCTGTGGCGATAAGTCGCGTCGAGGGTGTGGTGTTCACCTAGGATGCGGTGGGAAACCAGTTTGATAAAATGCCTAACGCGATTGAAAACTAATCCGGAATTGAAATGGGACATGGGAAAAATCCAAAGGTTTGTATTTATTTTAGATTATGGAAATAATGATGAGAATCAAGCCAAAATACAAACGTTTGTAATAAACTGAAGAAAAGCGTCCGCCATAGCGAATAAGGAAGTTATTTCTTGCCCCGTGATTCTTTATTGCTTTGCGAGGTCTTGAAGGAGCTTAGATGAGAATGCCAACCCCGCCCCCAATGGAGGAGCAGCTCAGCTGTCGGAGTGGGTAACGAGTCCTTGTCGGGAGGTACGTACTCTCTTTCCCAACGCTCTGTGATGCCAGTAAACCAGGACTCTGCCATAACCTTGGTCGTCTGTGAGAAAGACGACAAAATTAGGTTGGCTCATTGAAAAGCTCTCTGGAGAAAGCTTATGATAGCTTTCTGGAAATGAACTTAGACCGTCCCGGCAGGGTCTGGCCTGAAGCCTTTGGGAAGAGTTTCGCCTTCTTTTTCTAGGTCGCTGTTCTTGTCGCGATTATGGAGGAAGAGAACGAAGGGAGCTGCGATAAAGAGGGAGCTGTAGGTACCGGTGAGCAGACCAAAGAGCATCGTCGTTGCAAAACCTTCGATGACTCCACCACCCACAAGGATGAGAAAAACGATAACAAAGAAAGTGGTGGTACTGGTGAGCAAAGTCCGGTTGAGGGTTTGATTCAGACTGCGGATGGCGATGCTCTTAAGATCGTAGTTTTTCTGGGCACCAATATTTTCCCGGATACGGTCGAAGATAACGATGGTGTCATTGAGAGAGTAACCGACGACCGTGAGGAGCGCTGCAAAGATGGTTAGGTTGATCTGTATATCGAAGATCGCTAGAAGTCCTAGGGTGATTCCGACGTCGTGGAAGAGAGCCAAACAAGCTGCGAGACCATATTTGAATTCCGAGAAGCGAATCATGATATAGAAGAGGATAACGAGCATGGCCGCAATTAGGGCGATGGCGGCGTAAGCCAGCATCTCTGTAGCGGCAACCCCTCCCACAGTGACATCGCGAGGAAAAGCTTCGCTTGAATCTTCAGGAAGAGAGAGGTTTTTCATCAAGTAGTCGTGGAAATCTTTTTTTGCTGTTTCTGTGAGTTCACCAGTTCGAATGGTGTAATTCATGCCATTACCTTCGCCAAAGGCCTGAACAAGGGCACTGCGGTAGCCAGCATCCTCAACGACTTTTCGCATTTCATCACTGGATATAGATTCGGTGAGCTGGACATGAAGGAGATTTCCTCCGGTGAAGTCAACATCAAGCATGCCTTTGCCTTTGGTGAAGAGAAGGCCAAGTCCAATGAAGAGAAGGGCGTAGGAAATGAGGCGAACTTTAGAACCGAGGGCAAAGAAGTTGATTTCAGAATTGCTGAGGATGGCCTTGGTCATATTGAAGGTCTTCATCTTTCCTTTGAGAACAAGGAGGCTGACGAGGGTTTGGGTTACAAACACAGCGGCAAAGAGGTTGATCGAAAGGCCTAGCATGAGAGAGAGGCAGAAGCCTTTAACTGGAGCAGAGTTGCCGGCCCAGTAGAGGATGAGGGCGGTGATGAAGGTGGTGAAGTTTGAGTCAAAGATGGTGACAAAGGCTCTGGCGTATGACTTTTCCAGAGAAGCTTTGATGTGCTGGTCTTTGAGGCTCTCTTCGCGCATTCGCTCGAAGATGAGGACAGTGGCATCCACAGCCATCCCGATGGTCAGGGCAAAACCGGCGATACCAGGCAAAGTGAGAGTTCCTCCGAAGAGAGCCATGGCACCCATGAGCATCAACATGTTGATGGCGAGGGCGATACAGGCGACGGCGCCAAGCCCACGGTAGTAGGCAAGCATGAAACCGAGAACAACAATCGCTCCATATATACAGGCTTCGACGCCAGAGGTGATGGAGTCAGCTCCAAGGGTGGGGCCGACAGTGTTTTCAGTGAGAAGGTTGAGACTGACGTCCATGGAACCAGAACGGAGGACGGTCACGAGAGAGTCGGCATCTTGCTTAGAGAATCCTCCAGTGATCTGGCACTGTCCTCCAAGGATGGGGTTCTTGACATTGGGGTGAGATACGAGTCTTCCATCTAAAATGATGGCAATCTGTCCACCTCCGCGGTGTTTGGCAGACATTTCAGTCAGGTCACCAAAGGTGTCGGCTCCCTTGGGGTTGAAAGTGATGTCGACGGCAAAACCACCAGAAAGACTGGTGGTGTCCATGGAGGTCCAAGCTTTGGTGACTTCTTTTCCAGTTACTTTGGCTTGAGCTGTGACGAGGATTTCAGAACCGGGGATGTCGTGTTCAACACCAGCGGCATCTACACGAGTTCGATTGGCGAACATGTATGGGAAATTAGGAGTGGGAAGCTCTACGCCCTTTTCAATAAGTTCCTTAGCCTGTGTGATGAGTTCTTCATCGAGCATGACGAGTTTGAATTCCAGATTCCCTTGGGTTTCGATGACGTCCTTGATCCGTTCGACTTCTGATTTCTTAAGGCCAGGAAGTTGGATGATGACTCGGTCGGTACCACTTGGCTGGATGAAGATTTCCTTAAGTCCACTGTTATTGAGCTTGCGGTTGAGGATGCTGATGATCTCGCTGATGCTGACGTCACCCTCGAGAGGAATCTGATATTCGATTTCAGAACCACCAACGAGGTCGAGGCCGAGGTTCATGTATTCAACCAGCTGCGAAATGTGGAAGGTGGTGCCTTCGGCAAGTTCTCCCTCAGAGAAGCTGAACTTAGGATGTTCGGCTCCTGGATTGATGACTTCGTCAGGTGTGTATTCGGCACCTAGAGAAATGTCGTCATTTAAGACGGACCCATCTTTGCTAAGGAGGCGGGCTTTCAGTGAATTGCTGCTTCCAACCGTTCCAGACCCCAGAATCTCGAGTCGATGGGACATGGACTGAAACCCATCGTTGTTGGGGTAGACCATGAGGGCCGACGTGGGCTTGCCGTCGGTCACTGAGATGTCCACGCTGTGCGAAGGTCTCAGGGATAAGATCGAGAGGATCACGGCCGCGATAATCATGGCCAGTCTGAATGGGTGTGCTTTGTTCATGGGGGCGATATTAAGGTGGTCGATGGCCCATCAATACGAGTAACAGGGCTGTGAACCCCCAAAAAAACCAAGCCGGAGAAGCCAAAGGGGGGTGTTAGGACGAAAGGACTCAGTCCCGATGACTAAAAATCCAGCCGAAAGTCGTTTAGACCTTGTGTTTGTTGGACTGGACAGCTTTCTTGAGGAAGTCGTCCATGTGGAGTTCGTCGAGTTGAGGCGGGTACCCGCCAGTTGCCAAAAAGCTGGATTTCTTGGCGTATTCGTGAAGGGACTTCATTTGGGGCAACTTGCTCTGGAGAGAGGCACAGCCTATAATTTTCACGAGTTTTTGGTATTCCGTCCTGCATTTGTTGTCCAGATCTTTCTTCTCATCCTGTGCTGCAACGAGCTGATTTGTCGTGTTTTGGATTCGACTGGCGAGCACGGTCGCCAGTTTCATTCCCATGTCGTTAACCAGAGTTCCCAAGGCCTGAGAGGGAATCACCATGAAGGTGGAGACCTCGTTGGTGAGGATGGTGGCTGTTCTGGGTTCTCCGAGAAGAGGTGCCATTTCACCGAACCAAGTGCCCGGTTCAGAAATTTCAGCGACCTTCTTGATGCCCTTGAGCACTGAGACGGAGCCCTTGACCATGATGTAGAGGGTGGTTCCTTCACCCCCCTCTTTGAAAATAACCGTCTTATTATCGAAGGTCTTTTCGAATTTCTTGAGTTGGAGGAGAGAGAGACCCAAAGTTAGGACTCAAGGTGGACAAGAGTGAGGGATTTTAGATTGCGGGACATGGGAGCAAACAAAAAGATAAATCTTCCTAGTTCCAGCTCAGTTTCGTAAGACTGAGAGCGATCATTCGATCGTGTCACTGGGTTCTTATTTGGGTGAGAGAGACCCGAAAGGTCTAAATGTAGCTGAAGAGGGAGGTCCCAAGGATTCGAGAAGCGACACTTAGGCCGGCTTCATAGACCTGCTGCTGCTGCAAGTAACGCTGGGTGACTTCGAGAATGTCGATGCCGGTCTTTTCCCCATATAGCCCCTCGACGTAGAGCGCTTCTTCTTGATATCGACTCTGAAGATGCTCCATTCTAAGGATTCGGCCACC
>Ga0233432_10000722_pt1 | contig 31694 bp, 21 predicted proteins | sample SI_122_August201_6_FD_179870 | JGI IMG/M metagenome (GOLD analysis project Ga0233432, IMG submission 179870) | Seawater microbial communities from Saanich Inlet, British Columbia, Canada - SI_122_August2016_10_MG | ecosystem: Environmental > Aquatic > Marine > Inlet | place: Canada: British... | reverse complement strand
ACCTTCAGATTTCAAAAAGTTGATCGGCATTGATGTGTAGGATGGCTTCCTGCTCGCTGGCACTGAAGTCTCCAATGATTTTTCTGAGGGACTGGAACCAAAAGGGCAGGCCTGCACCAAGGTTGGAGACGGGCCAATCGCCACCCGTGATGACTCGTTCACAGCCAAAGATTTCAATACAGGACAAGACAACGGCTCTTAAGGCTTCGTATCCATCGGCTTGATCAACTCTTGCCACAATGCCCGATAGTTTACAGACGGTGTTCTCGTGCTCTGCAATCAAGGCCATGTTTTTTTTCCAGTCCTCCCTGGTGTGAGAGAACATGTCTTTGGCGAGATCTCCGGTTAAGTCAGGAGAGTCACTTTTCTCTAAAACGATGTTTGGGTCAGCGTTTCCACAGTGGTCAATAATAAGGGTGGTATTGGGGCAAAGGCTGGCGGCTTTGGCGGCGTCGCCCAACTCATTGGGTCTCATGCAGAGGTCGAAGCTGAGGTTGGCTTCTCCAAGCTGTTTCAGGCCAGAAATAAAGGCGTCACTCAAAACATGGCCCTTAGGCATGTCTGGAGAATGCAGGACACGTCTGACCCCTTTCACATGGGAGTGGGCTTTGTACTTGTCGACCAGTTCAGGAAAATTCGGGTCTGAAGGATTCCCTGGGAAAACTCCAGCAAGAAGCGGAGAGTCGTTTTCAATAAGAGAGGAAATCTCTTCTAGTTCAGCTTGTTGGCTTTCAGGTGCGACATCAACTTCCATGTAGACGGCTTTTGTGACCCCCAATTCATCAGCGACAGCTTTGTAGTCACCGATGAGGTGATTTTTTGCCAGTGGAGGGGCTGAAGACAGCCATGGCAAATCCAATTTTTGGGTATCCCAAAGATGAAGATGCGTGTCGGTGATGGCAATCATATCAAGGTTTCTGAAAAAAATGTTATAGGCGTGATAACCAACTTCACATCATTACATGGAAGATGGATTCATAGAAGTGGGTGTAAGAGAAATTCTATATATGTGATGGGGACAAGGAAAGTCCATTTTGGTTGAATGTTGGGTGAACTTGAGGGAGGCAGGAGCTTTCTATGCTCTGAAGGCCTTTGTGTTTGTTTCAATCCATAATGTCTGCGAATCATAGCTTTCTTGAAAATTACCACGAGAACGGGATAACGTTCCCTGTGGACATTTTGTCTGAAGAAGAGGCCCAGGTTTTTAGGCGTAAACTTGAGATTTACGAAAAGGAGGCGGGCACTCCAATTGGGGGGGCTGAAAATAAGAAAGTCCATCTTCGTTTTTCATGGGCCAATCAATTGATCAGGCATCCAAAGATCCTAATGGAAGTGGAGAAGGTGATTGGCCCAAATATTCTGTGTTGGGGTTCAGAATTTTTCACTAAAGAAGCTCAGACTGAAAATTTCGTATCCTGGCATCAGGATGCCACTTACTGGGGCCTTGGGAATGATGATATTGTCACGGTCTGGTTGGCTCTTTCGACGAGCAATGTTGAAAGTGGTTGCATGCGCGTTGTTGCAGGAAGTCATAAGAAGGCCGTAGCCCATGATGAGAAAAACGAAGAAGATAACCTTCTGTCGCGAGGCCAGGAGATTTCGGTCGAAGTCAATGAAGACGAGGCGGTGAACGTTGAGTTGAAGCCCGGTCAAGCTTCTTTGCATCACGTTCTTATTTTCCATGGTTCCAAACCTAACCTTTCTGATGATCGTCGCATCGGATTTGTCATCAGGTACTTGCCGACTCATCTCAGACCTGAAGGCGATATAGATGGGGCAACTCTCGTTAAGGGAGTTGATCGTTTTAACTATTTTAAAGAAGAGCCACTTCCCTAGAGCGGTTCGCCATCACTTCGTCAGCTAGAGTTAAAGATGAGCGATCTTCCTAGAGAGAGGGGTATAAAATAGGAAATCTCAGTCTGAGCTGTTCGTGATCGTGTTGTACACGCCATGAACAACTTCAGCCATTTTTTCATAGTCTAAACGATCGTAGGTGTCTCGGCTCGTATGATAAGCTTTGTTGCGGTTGAAGGCGGTATTTGTAATCATAACAGCAGGATAGTCATTCAGCCAAAAATTACGGTGATCTGAAAAATCAATACCAGGAAGTGCCGTCGGTGCGTTTATGGAGTAGACAGGAAGTGTCATGACGTCTGACATGAACCCTTTTACTTTTTGGGCTTTAGTAGAAAAAACTCTGTCGACGACGGTGATAAAGTTCCCTTTTGTCGGGTAGAAGAGGTAGAGCAGTGGCATTGGATAGTCCTGACTGAACCACGCATCACTGTAGTAACCAATCATCTCAAGAGAGATCATCAATTCCACGTCTTCTCCTGCGTCACGTAGTGCCTTCACGTAGACGGCACTGCCCATGTCTTGGGTTCTGAAAAAAGGAGGTTCTTCGAGGGTGAAGGCAACGAGGACGATACGTTTAGTGAGCTTCTCATGGCCTAAGAGTTTTCCGAGCTCAATGAGGCCAGCGACCCCACTGGCATTGTCATCCGCAGCGGGGAATGAGTCAGCCCCGTCATAATGAGCACCAACGACGATCATTTTTCCATCCGTTGGGCCGTATTCTGAAATGATGTTTCTGTAATCGTGAGTCCCAACCCTGTAGACTTGCTCGTCGGTACGTCCACCGGATTTCTGAAGCTGTTGTTTGATGTAGTCGGCGACGAGATTAAGGTTTTCTCTGTTGCGAAAGCTCCTCGGAGCTAGATCAACGGACAGCTTTCTAACGTGATCTTTGAGGTTTTGAGGGGAAACGATTTGCCCCACATATTCAACTTTTCCGAAGGGCCATAAAGATGGCCGGGCCAAAATAAGCCAGATGAGAACGAGCACACCAACAACCCCGATGATAATCCGGTGGATGGGCAGAGATTTTTTTGTTTTATTTGGAGACTTCATGACACGGCATCATTGCTGCTGATTAAATATTTCACCTGTTATTAGACGGGAGACTCTGCTGGGGAAAGAAAGGTCATAAAATCCAGTCGCCCATGATGTGAATGGGATCTGTTCAATAAATTCTTTTAAACAGCAGTGCAATGCCAAGATAAGCACCGCTTATAAAAAGATAACATTCAATAAAATGCCTCTCTCCAAAAAATTTATCGCGTCATGTTTACTGATTCTGGCATCGTCTCTTTCTACGTTAAACCTTTTTTCTGAAGATTCCTCAACGGGGTTTGATGTTCCGAGCGACATCATTAAAAGAATTCTTTCTCAAGTCGACGCAAGTCCTGCCTACATTCCCAAACCTATACCAACAGGAAAGAGTGCTTACACAGGAAAGAAGTATAACGAAGACTATCAGGCTTGGTGGCGAGGCTTCTGGAAGAGAAATCTCAATTCATTTGGACTCAAAGACGGGAGTGAGGCATACAAACTTGCGATCAAGGTTATAGATAGTACCTGGGTAGATAATGAAACATTTCATGCAACTCTCACAGAAATCAGGGAGCAGAAGAATCAGAATGCTTTTTTCAACTATATCAATGGCTGGGTGCCCAGTTCCAGTTCGACCGGAGATGCGAAAAAGGTTCTTCAGGCATCCCTAACTCAGATCGACAAAGCGAAGGCAGACCCCATCGCAAAAATATTGGTCATGCAGGCTATCCTTTCCAGAGACCGTCAATTTTACAATGAAAAATTCAGAGATAAAATGCAGTTGGCTTTCTTGGCCTCTGCAAAGACCCGGAGTGATTCTGACTCCTTTCGATTAAAATTTTGGATTAAGAATGCCGATGATTACGGAATTATCAATGCTAAAAATCGAAAGGCTCTAGAGCATCTGATCAAGGGTTCGGGTATTCATCCTTATCTCAAGGGAATTGCAGAAGGAGAACTCTATACCGACAAGGCTTGGGAAATCAGAGGTTCAGGTTGGGCTTATCAGGTCACCGAAAAAGGCTGGGAAGGTTTTTTCCATAACATCACTCTGGCTAAGACAGCTCTCACAAAAGCGTATGAAATGAATCCGGAGCTATGGCCGGCTCCCTACCAATTGATCACCATAGCTGGAACCCATGGTGGAATTGGCACGCCAAGGATGTGGTTTGATCGGACTGTCGCTTCCTATGTCGAACTCAGAAAGGCCTACAACAGTCTATTTTGGTTTACCATGCCCAGGTGGGGAGGCTCTCACGCAGCGATTGAATCCTTCGCGAAAGAGTGCTGGGAGACGAAAGCCTTTGAGACTGAAGTTCCCTATATGTTTCTAGAAAAGCACCGATTCATCAGCAAAGACTATAGTCACTACGGCGAATATCTTTCTAAAAAGCAAGTCTTTGAGGAAGCAGAGAAATTCTTCGAAGAAAGTCACTCGAACCCTCGGGCAAAAAGAAACAAAGAGTACGCTTCGGGTTATCTTTCAGCCATGGCTCTCTCTGGTCACCGATGGGACGATCATCAGAAATATCGTCAAAAACTCAAAGATCAAAAGACACCGTTTAAGCTTCTGAAAAGATTTAACCTGACTCAGGATAATGAGGTCTTCGCGGGAAGTGAGTCCTTCCGCAATGCCGCAGGGAAAGACAAAGAGATTCTGACCTTGCTTGCCTTGGCTGATTATGACCGAGCCATTTCTGAAGGTTATGAGTGGATGATGTCATCCCAGGACGACAAGGAAATTTTTCTGATGCTCATGAATTCATTGGTTCGTATGCCTTTTAAAAAGGGGCAGGAAATCAGAAACACCAAGCTCATGAAAGTCTTGCTGTATTATCAAATGGACGAGCTGGCTTTAAGGAAATTTCGCTATTTCATCACGTGGCAAGGCAAGGACGAGAAAGATCGATCTGTTGATGTCCTCGGTGAAATGTTGGTGACGCGGTTCTCGAAATTTGAGGTGGATGCAATCAGAGGACTTCCAAGAACACGACCTCTATCTCCATCTCAATATCTCAACGAAGAAAAGAGGATCAAGGAGGCCTTCGCTAAGGAAAAGGGGCTCCCCAAAGAAACCCTCAACCTTTCTCTTCTGAGAGTCTATGCCTTGGAAGATGGCACACCCTTTGGAAAGAAGATCGCCTTTAACAAGAATTTGATCAAGAAAATCAGTTCAAAAGGCAAGCTGAATGAGGTTTGTTTTGCTTGGAGTGTGTGGTATTACAACACCCAACAGATCATTTCACTCATTCACTCAGCCTACCGGACGAAATTTCAGTGGCTCAACCATAAGCCTCAGGTCGTTCACTCTTTCATCAATAGCGAAGAAAAGAATAATGCGCAGTCATTTCGAGAATTTTTTATAAAAGAGGGAGAGCCGACGGTCGCCTTTACCCTCGAGTCACTTTCTGGTGATAAGCCATGGGCGAACCTCGCTTGGAGGTATGCCTGGTCGACTCGTCGTTGGTTCAAGGAGTACGCCCGGGTTTATAATTATTCTGCGGAGGGAACCTACTCAGGTCTTCAGGCCCATCTGAAAGCAGAAGGGCAGTTAGACCATGCTCTTTTTTTTGCCGAAAAACATTTTCAGGGAGTCACCTACAACTCAGGTGCTTTGCTCTGTGCATATGTCTTTCATCACCATGGCATGAAAGAGAAAGCGAAGCAGGCTCTTAAGAAAGCTTCTGCCCTTAAAAAAGACCGTGGAGGCCTTTTTTTGCCAGGAATGAGTTTCAAGAACACCAAAGAGCTTGAGATTCACTTAAAGTCTTTAACTACAGGCAATTAGATGAGATGAGATGAGATGTTTCAGAAGGCCTTTTGACAATTCGGAAAAAATAGATATCCTCTAGGGCACAGAGAAACGTTTTCTCTGATTTAGTCATAATTAGGAGAGATGATGAAAATTAACTTTTTACTGATAGCCATGTTGCTCATGGGGGCCAACACTTATGCCGCCGACGATGGTTCGAAACCTGCAGAAATGAACAAGCCCGTGAAAGTCTTTATCATGATGGGCCAATCCAATATGCTTCAGTATGGAAAGCTCGGAAAGCCAGATGGTTCACAACCCAAAACCGTCTACAGCGGGATCAAGGCCGGAAAATACACTTATCTAGTTGATGCTGACTCTAAGTTCAAAGAACGTCAGGATGTCCGTTATGTCCACACCATGCAAGGCCGAGGAGTCATGACTCAAGAGTGGCTTGGGGCCAAGAAAAAGGTTGGCGTTGAATTGGGTACGGGATGGAATCTGGGTGATCATTTCTCAGAGCCCGTTCTCATGTTGAAAGCAGCGATTGGAAACCGAGGGTTAGGCTGGGACTTGCTGCCTCCTTCCGTCGAAAGGTACAAGGTGAACGGACAAGAATTTCCAGGTTACCAAGAATATCAAGATGGCGGCAAAATCATGAAATTCGAGAAAGGCGTCTCAAAAGTCATCGGCCGAAAAGGAAAGAACAAAGGCAAGCCCGTCGACCCATGGTACGCAGGCAAGAACTACGATGACGACACCAATAATGCCAAAGCCGTTTTGGCAGATCTTGGCAAAAACTTCCCAGGCGCGAAGAAATATGAGGTCGCGGGATTCTTCTGGTGGCAAGGTGCCAAAGATCAGAACCCCAACCACTCGGCCCGCTATGAGGTTCACCTCGTTGAGCTGATTAAATCTCTACGGAAAGATTTTAATGCACCCAATGCTCCCTTTGTGGTTGCAACTCTGGGCGTCGCAGACGGAAAGTTAGGTGATAGCCCAACTCATAAGATTGTTCAAGCACAATTGGCTGTTGATGGTCGAGGTGCCAACCCCAAGCATAAAGAGTTTAAAGACAATGTTGCCACAGTTGATACAAGAAAATTCTATGGTGGCAGCAGTGCCAACGGTCACTACGGTGGTAATGGTGAGTTCATCATGCAGGTCGGCGATGAAATGGGTAAAGCCATGGTTGAGCTGTTAAAAAAGAAGAAGTAAAGTTATTAGAGCTAGTGTTCTGGGCGTCGTGAGTACGCCCAGAACTAGCTCAACTTTGGGGGAAGGGAATAAAAATGTTTAGAAGATACCTGACAAGCTTTGTCTGTGCTCTCATGTTTAGCCAGACCATCTGGGCTATTCATCAGGGAGGGACGGAAGATGGTCAGCTTCTGCCTTACAGTCAGGCCATGTCCCATCCCCTTGATGAGCCCGTGAATCGTGCTCTCAGCAACAAGGCCTTCATGATGAACCTTGGGCCGACGGGGATTCGTGCCGATATTCGCCCCGAGTACCCAAAAGCCTTTAAGGTTAAATTCGTATTCCAAGACAGTTACTCGCCGGCAAAGGGAAAGATCAAGCCAGGTGACATGATCATCGGCGCAGATGGTAAGGAGTTTAAAAATCCCCATGGTTTTCATCGTAAGCAAGGAGGGCGTGGATGGCCCGGGCCACCTTTTGAGCTGGCCCATGCGATTGAAAAGGCTCAGGGGGGCTCGGGAAAGCTGAGTCTTCTTGTCTTACAAGGAGGAAGCAAGAGGAAGAGTGTGACCTTGCAGCTAAAAGCTGTAGGAAAGTTTTCTGATTCATGGCCCTGGAACTGTAAGCGCTCAGATCAGTTGCTGAAAGATCTGTTAGATTTTTCCTTCGATGGAAATGTTGACAGAATGAAGCGACATAAACGAGTGCAGATGCTTCTGGCCTTGTGGGCTTCGGGTGATCGAAGAGCTATTCCTTTGGTCGAAGCTTATGCCAAGAAACTGATGAGTAGCAATCCCGATTACAAATCGCCTGGTATGGGCCAGACATGGATGTGGGGTTATAACGGTATTCTCATTGGCGAGTATTACTACATGACACGAGATAAAAAAGTGAAGCCTTTTGTGGATGCCCTCAATGAGTGTTATGAATATGGGCAGTTCGATAACGGATCTTACGGGCACAGGCCTAGACTCTCCTTTCTTTTGAACGACAGGAAGCCATATGCTTCAATGGCTGCCGCAGGAGGGATATGTATGCTAGCCCAAAGCATCTTTCGGGCCTCGGGTTTGCCTTACAACCCAGTGGCCTATCAGAAAACTCACCTTGGATACTTGAGAACGGCTGGTCCAAATTCTGGTGGTAGTGTTGCCTACGGCTTCGCTTCTGCCAAGCAGGCAGAAAAGCCTACAGATCACGCTGTCTTGAAGCTGAAGAGCAAGAAAATCAGGGAGCCCAAGCCGAGGCCATATTTTCCAGAGATTGGAGGCAAAGACATTCCGATCAAAGGGGGGCTAAGCAGTATTGGTTCATACTCCGTAGAATGGCCTCACCCCAAAGATCCTCGTTGGAAGAATGGCTGTATTGATTGGTTAAAAAAAGAAGCCAACAAGGTTGAGGTGAGATGGGCTGGTCCCGATAGAGTTGTCGCATGGCGTTTTCTGCCGCCAGTCATGCCGAAGGAGCCGACCAAGCCTTACAACACGACCCCTAATGGATGTGGGCACCAGGCAGGGCCAGGCCCTGGAGCCTTGGCTCACCTCATAGGAAATGACGAAAACAAATCCTGGGGATACTTGGGCATGCACATGGCGACAGGGTGTGCGCTCAGCCCGAAAATGCTCTGGGATGGCCACGCCGACGCCGGCATACACTCCTTCTTTGGGGCGTTGGCCGCCGGAATGGCGGAGAAGAAGGACCTCAGGACTTGGCTTGATTATTCCAAGACTTGGATCATCCTTTCAGAAACCCATGAACCCCGAGCAAAAGGTGGACTGGTTGATCAGCCTTTTGGCTGTCAGAGGAATGGCACGGCCAGTATCGCAAGAGGCCGAACGTCCTACACCCATGTTGCGATCGCGACCCTATCTCTACCCAAACGCAGGCTACTCCTCACAGGAGCGCCAAGTCGAAATAAGGAGGGTGAAAATCCAATGCAGTACCTGCTCGATGGATCATTTGAAATCGAGCATTGTGAAAGAGAAGCTAAAATGTTAGAGAAGGGAGGAACCTTTAAAAAAGTTTTGGTCTCTCTACGTAAGAGCGTAGACAGTGACCGAGATGAGGAAAAGCAAGCTGAGGCAACAGAGTTTTATTCGCGCCTTAAAGAATGGATCGTGGTGAGAACCCTTGATAACATGGAGGAGTCAAAGTCCAAGCCAGGTCAGATGCTACCAAAGCTAGAAGAGTGGATGAAGATGGTTGATGATTTACCTCCTGAACCCTTAATAAAGAAGCGGATTGAGGAAATCAAAGACTATGATAAAGCCAGCAACTTTCTCAAGATTTATAAAACCCATTTGAAGATTGAGGAGCACATGAGCAAGAATGGTTATACCAGTTCATCAGAGAAGAGTCTTGAGCGCCTCAAGAAAGATGTTGAAAAACTGATTGAAAAAAATGCCGGAGAAGCTTCTCTGATCGATGAAGCCAGGTCGTTTCGCGATCGGCTCTAATCAGAAGAGCATCACAGCGCAGATTAGTCGGCAAAAGCGTACACCTGAGTGTCGGGTGAGAATTTTATTAAGTCCTTCTCTGGTATGAGTTAGATGAGCCCCTCCGCATCGAGTCATGAAATGTTGAATCGAAGAAAAAATGTAATTCTTCTTATTTCGGTGCATGATAAGACTGCTGCTCAGTGATTTTTTTTAACCGTTGCTAAACTCCTATCTTTAATGGGCCAAGGGCCCAATGATTTTTTATGATATCTGTCATCTTATTTTCACTCTCCGTAGCTGGAGCTGACCTCGCCGCTTCTGGTGGGGGTGATATAGCTCGGACGCTTCGACCCACTCGAGGGTCAGCGGCTTCAATAAGAGGGGATGTTTTTGACGTCGTTCTGGCCCAATTGAAAGAAGAGATGGACCCAGATTTTTTTAGGGAACATCTGGTCTATCTGAATCTGAAGAGAGTGATTGCCTTAGCGGAAATCGAAGATTTCGACAATCAGAGTTTTCCGCTGATCACCGAAGCCATGGGGAGCTATTTCCGTCGGAGTCTTCTGGGCAAGTCTTCGACGTTCAGAAGAGGAATAATGACCTTAGAGAGTCAGATCGAGAAAATGGATGATCGGAACCGTAGCCACAGTATTGAAGCGTGGCGTGGAGTGTTTCTGGACGCCGTAACGGCCTACCGACGCCATATCGTTAACCTTCCTCCATATTGGAGGCATTTGGTTCTTGGGTCGATGACTCATGATTCAAATGTAAATCGAGTTTCATCGGAGGACGAATTGCCGGCTGTTCACAGTGGTAAGGGTGACGTTCAGTCGCATTTCCTAGTGAGGAGTTCTTATCGTCCTTTCGCCAGAAAGGACAACCCTAACGTTTGGACGATGAGCTTTGGTCTGAGCTCGATCCTTCACAATGAATTCGATGAGAATGACTTATTTGACCTCAAGTTTGAGAATGAGTTCAAATTTGAAGGGCATGTGGTGGACCGATGGATTGTCGGCCTGACGTCTCAGTGGATGAGCGCAAAAAGTCTTCAGAGCGCAAGTTTTGAGTCCAGTTTCCAAAGACATGGCTTAACCCTGGGGGTTGAGTTGGACGACCTCTTTGTGGAGAGTTTGGGATTGGCTCAGTCGGTCTTGAGGTTGAAATGGACGGAGTCTAATAAATCTCACTTTAAAGACATCAACGCCCACCGTGATGCGCGAGAAAGTCGAGTCTATGGAACTTGGGGAAGTCGATTGGGAGGGCCATGGGGTTTGGATTTATCTTCGAGTTTTCGAAATATAGAAACTGATAACAACCCCAGTGCCGATCATAAAAGTTGGGTTCATCGATTGGGATTGACTTTTCATGCAGAGTCTGCTTTAAACCTCAAGAGACCGATGAGTCTGTCTTTGGGAGCATCAAGCCACATAAAGCGTTACGGTAATTATCTAGGGGGAAGTCAGGAAGAAGAATGGTTGGTGTGGCGTTTGGGTATGAGGACTCAAATGAAATCGACACTGGTCATGCTGGGGATCGAGGTTCTTGAAAAAGAAGATACGATCACCACAAACTTTCTGGCTCCAATTAGAAAGGACGCCCGACAAGTCAGAAGCACATTTTCTTTAGCGAGAGTTTTTTAGGTGAAGATGATGATCCGAACTTTATTGATCCTTCAGGTTCTTGTCTCGTGTCTATTGGCTGGGGAGTGTCGCGTGACGGAGGTCACTGGAGAAGTTCGCTATCGCGACCCTGTCTCAAGGAGTGTTCGTTACCTCAAGAGAGGAGATGTCCTCTCCGAAGGAGGGAAAGTTAAAATGTCTAAAGATCAATCCTTGAAGATGATCAGCTATCGTGGCGATGTGATGGCATTCTCTAAGCAAAGTTATTTTAAACTGACTGAATTGAAGAGCCTAGGAGGGGATGAAGCCGTTTATATTGATCTGTATCGAGGTAAAGGTCAATTTAAGGTGATCCCACTAAAGGAAGGCTCGTTCTTCAAAGTCCGAACTCCGACCGCCATTGCTGACGTTCGTGGAACTGAATTTGAGTTAGACAATGGAGTGCTGACGGTCACTGAGGACGTCGTTTATTTTGAACCTGTGGATGGTAGCTCCGCCGGAGTCTCTGTGGAAGAAGGCTCTTCAGCACAGATCAATGAAGGTGGAGGAGTGGAGGTCTCGGAAGCATCAGCTGTCCAGGAAGATCCTCCAGCACCTGTGGCTGCTTCTAGTGGTTCCACCGAAGAGGGAGCATCTGCTGAAAATGAGGAAATTGAAGAAAGTTCATCTGGTCTCCAGGAGGACATTCAGCAAACTTTAGACGACCAGGAAGCTGAAAGATTGATTCAGCTTCGTCTTAACATCAACGACATCGACTGATCCATGAAGTTATCACATCAACTTTCGATATGTTCCTCACTGGTGATTTTGGCGCTGGCCTGTGGCGGCGGCGCCGGCGCCGGCTCTCAGAGTTCATCCTCCGAAAAAACGAGTCTGAGGTTTAAGGCTCAGGCTGGTGATAATATCGTGGTTTATGATCTTTCTGGTGGGCTCACTAGCCCGGGGAATGTGGTGGCCTCGGGGCTTTATAATCTGAGCCAGGGATACGCTGAAATCACTCTAGACCCGGGTCAGTCTTACCGACTGCGTCTTCGTAGAAATGATTTAGAGTATATGGAAACGGTGGTTTTGGCGGACCAGTTTGTGTTGGCTGACGCTGAGGGAAACCTAGATGCTGGAGAGATCAGTGCCCTGACGACGGCGATGTCTTGGGCAGCGATTGAAGTGGCTTCAAAAAGCCCCTTTTTGCAAGTGGACAGTACGCTTGTGAGGGCCTTGGAAGATGCTCAAGGTTCAGGGATTCAAAGTCTTGCCGATGTTAATAAAGCCAATGTTGAATCCTCCTCATTGTTTTCAAATACCCGGAAGGCACAACTCAATTTCCTCGTTGTCATCGTTGCTCGGGTGAGCGTTCATTTCGAGAGCCAGCAAACCTTGTCTCAGTCCGAGTGGAGTGAGATGGTGAATCTTATTGCAGATATCATCACGCACCCTGATCTTGGTGGGTCGACTGCACAAGCGACCTCCCTCAGGGCTCAATATATAACTCTTTTTAACAGTAGTGGAAACCTCAGTAATCTTGTCGACAGCTCCCGAATATCGAATCAGTACGTGTCTGGGAATATTTCTGCCTCTGATTATGTGCAGAAGTCCCAGAGCACGGTGGATGGTGAAGTCGAGGAAATATTTGAGTCGATGGGAATCAGCTTCAACTGACCTGAGCAAAGGCGCTTCTGCAATGTGGAGTGTTGAGCTAAGCTAGGGAAAGGCCTTTGAGGGCCTGTCGAAGACCTTCAAAAATATGGATGGCCTGTTCAGAAATAAGATTTTATCTGATTTCAAAAAAGATATAATGGCTCAATGGTTTTCTGTCGACTTCTTTGCGCAATCTGTTGCTGGTTAGGCTCAGTTGGCTTGCTGTTGGCGAACGTCACTTCGAGTCAGGGAAACATCAGTTTCGATCTTGATGCTGATGGAAGCGCTGAGATGATCTTTGATAGTGCGGGATTGGGCATTGGGACTTCCTCGCCATCTGCAAAGATGGAGGTTGGTGGGGATGCCATCGTCACGGGATTGATGAGCGTTGGGTCTTCTTCTCTCGGATCAGCTAACCTCAACGTCAATGGTTCTTTTGGACTATCGCCACAGACGATTACCGATGACTCCTCTCTAGGTTCAAGTAGTATGGTGTTCGTCGACACTTCAAGTGATAATATCTATCTCGCACTGCCCGCCGCTTCAAGCGTCGCTAATAGGAGTTACACGATTAAGAAAATCTCACCGAATAACACGATGACGATTGCTTCAACAGACAATATCGAGCGTTCAACAGGCCATCTTGTTTCATCAGGAAACAAGAGCTCTTTTCGGCTCCATAGTGATGGCAATGAATGGTTTGTCTTGAGTAGTTCTCCAAGTCGTCTGTCTTATCAAGCGACCAGCTTACCCCTTTATTACGAACAGTTTTTTGGTCTGACTGATGGAGCTATCAGCGGCCAAGGGTCGGGGGGCGGATGGAGTTCAAGTCTTTGGACCTCATTTGTGGGCACGGTGACCTCTTATTCGAGTGCATTCGGATTGACTCATTCATCAGTTCCAAACAGTCGAGGTGGTGGTCTTGAGATTAGTGATAACGGTGGTGTGGATGGGTATAGCACGGCATACCGTGTATTCCCCAGTTCCCTCAGTGATACGGGGACTTACTATTTTGGGTTTCTGCTCAAACTGTCAGCTACTCCGCATAAAGCTTATGTTCAGATCCGTGTCGACGGTAGCCATCAGGTGATTGCTGGGATTTGGGGTAGCGCAGACCCAAATTGGAGTATCAGCAAAAATGACGGCGGAGGATATTCGACGAGCAACACCGCCATTGCCAAGTCAACATCGGCCACTCATTTTGTTATTAAACTTACTCTTATCTCAGGAACCGGAGATACAGCTGAGCTGTTCGTTGACCCGGCTAATGAAGCTGCCCTTTCCGGGGCTTCTGATGCGAGCGTAACTTTCACGAACGATTTCTTGGGGCCCGCTGAGATACGATTTGTAAGGCAGAATAATGGTGCAAACGATGGCAGTGTGATATGGGACGAAATTCGTGTCGACACTGATCCCGCCAAGATGTTTATGGATTTCTAGAGTTGAATCATCGCCATTCCCTTTTTACCTCAGGTTAGTATCAGCGATGATCTTGAGGTAACGCCAATAAGGGATTGGGGTTGGGAGGCATCGATCCAGACCCAAGAAAAACTGTCTATAAAGTTTTTCCTATTGGGCTAAGCACTTCTACTTAAGAAAGCAGGAGGAGGCAATAGGAAAAGGGTCACCTGATGGATTTTCAGGTGGACTGGCTCAGCTTAAAGGGAGAGGCCGTAGAGAACCGACAGTTGAGTGTTGCGGTAGTGGTAAACCAGGTCGTTGGAGTCGTTTTCCATGGTGAAGAGATTGATGGTCCAGCGTTGGTTGCTGACCTCTGAGATCATGGTTTCTATGCCAGCTTTCCATTTGCCGTCTTTACGCCTGTTGGTCGCTCCAATTCCAATTTCATCGTATAGGCGCTGACTGAGCTCAACGTAAGGGGTGACATTTTTGATGAGAGAGCTAGTCAGGGAGATGGGGTAGCGGAGCTGAAGCCCGCCCTGATGAAAGCTGGAAGCTGCAGTCTTGAGATCTTCACGATGGTATTTGACGAGTGTGCTGATCTGAGGCCCCATTTTCCATGGTATGGGGATGCCTCCGCCAACGTTCGAGAGGAAGGTGGTGCCTTCTTGGGTAGCAAATGAGGTGTCGTAGTAGGAGGTTTGGGTCAGGGAAAAGGTACCATGGGGTTGGAAGGGAAGGTTTTTATTCATGAGTTGCCAGTCCAGGCCAAGGTTGAAGGACCAAAGCAGCTCGTCGTGGTCGGACTCGACATGGCCTAGCCCCCAGTATCCATCCAGCGAAACTAGGCTTTTACCAGGTTGGAGGGTGTTGGATAGGCGGTGTTCGAAATTTGCACTGAAGAGGTTCAGATCCTTGAGGTCGGCATAGAGAAAGGAGGCCAAGCTGAGTTGAAGGTTCTGTCTCCATGCATTTCCAATCTTAGCAAGGGGGCCGTAGCCGATGAGACCATTTACGACCAGAGCGATGTCATCTTTATTTGAAGGCGTCACGGGTTGTATGGATTCTTGAGTTACGTTAGTGGCTCCTTCCAGACCAAAGGAGATGTCCATGAACATTCGATTGTTCTTGTTTGTTTCACGAATGGTTTGAAGTAAGCTAGGCGTGGGGAAGACTTCTTCGTGGACGGCATTGCGTAGCTTTTGGATGTCTTTCCTTCCCTTTGAAATGCCAACTGCGAGCTCGAGGTGCTTCAGAGCCTCACGCTTGTCCATGATGTCGAGGTAGAGCTTGGCGATGCCAAGGTGAGCATCGGCTCTTTCTTGGTTATCGGCAGACTTTAGCTGTTCTTGGAAGGAGAGGTATTGTTCTTCCATGGACGGAGCAGGGCCTTCGGCAAAAACCGAGCCCGTTCCGTAGGTGAGAGAGAGAACTAGAAAGGCAGAGATTAAATGTTTCATCGTGATATCTGATTCACCAGAAGGTTACTGTGCTTCGGTCTGGGAGGGAGGAGCAGGAGGAGTGGGAATGCGACGGGTGTTCTCTTCGACAAGTTTTCGAGTTTCCTGAACCGTCGAGTTGATCTCTTGGAGACTTTCGGTTGAGGTCGACGAGGTTGTGGTGGTTGGGGTGAGGATCACCTGAGGTCCACTTGATGAAGTGGGTTCAATGAGCTCAGCTTCCACTCCTTCAAAAAGCTCTTCCACAGCGGCTTCTGTCTCTGCGCTACTGTCTTCGGATGGAGCTGCTTCTCCACCTTCAGAGCTAGAGGAGTCTTCGGATTCGGTTGGGATGAGGCCGGTTTCGCCAGCCAATTGGAGGGCATCTTCCTTGGAGAGGGGAGCGGGCTCTGACATGCTGCCTCCGGGCTCGACGCTGGACTGAGTCATGGCGGTGAGCTCGATTTCTTTTTTTGGCTGGTTGGCAGATTTTCGTTGGAAACGACGGACCGGCCTAACGGCGACACGACCCTTGATGACGGCAATGGAAGAGACAAAGCGTCTTCCTTCCTTCACGTATCGCACACCAAAACGGGTGCCGCGGACACCGGCAACGGCCGTTGGGGTGCGGATAAAGAATGATTCTTCCTCTTTGATTGAGGTGACGTTGAAAAGGCCAGCTCCCTCGATCAGGTCCATTTCAACTTTACGATTGGAACTGCCTTCCCCCTTGAGGCTGGAGAGCTTGAAGCGGGTCTCAGCACCCAAGTTGAGGGTGGATTTATCCTTGAGCCTAATGACAACGGAGCCCTTGGCTCCAGTGATGATCATGTCTTTGCTTTTGAGCTCCATTCCCTTTTTGAGTTCCAGGGATTTGAAGAAACGCATGACCTTGACGGTTCCGGAGAACTTTTCAAGGGTGGCGGCCGAAAGTGAGGTTGCGAGGCCGAGAAGCAGGAGGAGCAAGCAGAGGTGAGATCTCATGGGCGTGTTCTCAGTGGTTTGAATTAGATAGGAGGCATCCCCCGCCACCGGAGCCGGCTCCGGAGATGGCTGAGCCACTCGGAGGAGCAGGTGGGTAAGGTTCGGGGCGGGAAGAGGATCGTGGTTTGGCGATATTTGAAGAAGAACTCGAGACATAAGTGACGAGTTGAGGGTCCATTCTCAAATCAACGCCTCCTTGGTTCCAGACGTAAAGCCAGGCACCCTCGCCTATGGAAAGGTTGTCCGAGGAGCTGTAGCTTCCGCTAGTGTAGGTCCAGAGGGTCTTGGCGGTGTAGTCTTGGGTCGAGTCCAAGCTGATCCACTGCCCTGTGTTGTCAGAGAATTGCAGGTCACCTTTTTGAAGTCCGACGGCAAAAGGGTTGCCCAGAACGTTCCAACCCTGATCGAGGGTCACTTGAATCTGAGCGTCGTCAGCTGGGGCAATCATGGTGATGTCTTGGAGTCGATCTGAGGTGGAGGCCATCCAGAAGCCCTGACCGGTTTGAGTTGTCGAGGCACTCGTGACCTGACTGTAGTTTCCGGATGAGCCGAGGAATTCGTAGAGCATCCAGTCGAGGTCACCCATCGGACCAAGATCGGGAACCAGGGTAAAGAGAAGCCGTGAGGCGCTCATGTCTTTCATGGGGAAGCCAACCAAGCGATAATCGATACCGCTATTATAAGTGGGTAGGTCGATGCTATGCTCAAGAGTCGTCGCATTGCTGGTGTCGGGGAGGATGGTGACAGAGACCGAGATGGTCTGGTCGATGAATTCACCGTCAGTGATTCGAAAAGCTTCGATGGTGGGTGAGGACTCGTTGGCGTTGACGAGGGCGCCAGCATAGGGGAGCAAAGACAGGAGTTGGTCACGTTGGGTGATCTCGAAAACATCGGTGTCATCTCGTTGAATTGTGACCGGGGTGGTGTCCGTACTGCCTCCACTGAGAGGAATGGAGTAACCTGTTTCTCCGACTCGAAGTGTGACGTAATAGCTCGAGATGCTCAATGGGGGCAAAATAGTGAGGTTGGTGGTGCTGGTGAGGTTCCCAGAGGAGGCTTCTACGATGATGGTTTTCTCTGTTGGGCCAGAAATGGAAGGAACATAGAGATGGATGACGTTATCCGTTGAACTGAGGGCAAAATTGCTCGACAGCTGCGTGTGCTCCGATGCACTACTGAATGAGTAAGAAAAGCTTCCTTCTCCTCCCTGAACTCCGATATCAATCCACTTCCCGCTGGCGTAAACAAAGCGGTTGTTGACGACATCGCTGTCCTCTGGTGTAAGGGTGAAAACATTGGAATCGGTGAGGAAAATACGGTGGGTTGAGAGGTCCTCAACGTTGGCTCCACTCACGGCAGTGAGGACGAGCTCAATGACTTCGAGGCCTTCGCTGAGGCTGTCTTCAAGGAGAGTGAGGTTTAGGCTGGCGCTGTCAGAGCCCGCGGTGATGGTCTGTGTGGATGTCTCCAGCTGAAAGTCCGTCCCGATGGTAGCTGTGGTGTCTGTGCCCAGTCCAATGCTGAAGGTGACGTCCTGACTTTGGGGATAATTGAGGAAAACTGGAATGGAAATGACATTTGAAGCCGCGTTCTCCATGATGGTGTTGGTGATGGTGCCGAGGCTAAGGAGTGAACCTGCGAAATCATCGTTGTCCTGAAGGGTCCAAGTGAAAGGGTTGCCTGAGCCGAGGCTGGCGCCGTAGACCTGATCGATCGTCACGATAACGGTCTCATCTCCTTCATCTTGAGAGTCGTCGATTCCTCTGATGAAGAGAGATTGTGACGTCGACCCTGCTGGAATACGAATGGTTCCAGTGGCATCGGCAACATAGTCAACTGTGCGAGTGGCGGTACCCGATAGGGAGTAATCGATGTAGACATCCCAAGGAACACTCTGGTCGAGAGAGAAGTAGATGTAATTGGATCCGTTTTCGGTGGAGGTCGACGTTCCTGATAGGGAAGCCGTGGCGGGAGAATCATCATCCAGGATTGAGATAGAGGCCTGACGACTACCAACGGTGGCGCCGACAACTTCCAAGAGGCTGGCAGTGAGAGTTTCGGAAGATTCGGCGATGTCGTCGTCGACGAGCTGAAAATCCAGATACTGAAGAGTGCTTCCAGGGGTGAAGGTCACCGTCATCGCATTGCCAGTAAAGTCTGAGCCTTGGGTGGCATCTCCGCCGGTGATCTCGATGTTGGCATAAATGGTATGAGAGACAGCCGAGGCGAGAGTGGCATAGAACTGTTGAGTGGAGGAGCCTTCGCTGACTGAGGATCCGTTGTTATAGAGATTGATGGTTGTGCTGTCGTCGTCGGTGATGGAGAGAGAGGCACTCTCAGCTCCGGAGCGGATGGTGGCGTTATCGGCTGAGGTGAGGGTGAGAATGATGCTTTCCAAACTCTCGATCTTGGAATCGTTGATGGGGTTAACGTAGAAGATCGCAGAGGTGTTGTAGGTAGAGAAGGTGAGAACATTGGTGGAAAGGGTGTAGTCCGTGCCCAGAGAAGCGGTTCCCGTGGGGTTGATGCCCACGCTAACATTGCCCGAATAGGCTCGATCGAGATAGGCATAGAATCCGTACGAAGAGGTGCTTTCAAAAGTGGACGCCGGTGAGACGCTAAAGAAGATTTCCGGCTGAGTTTCATCATCGGTGATTGATGTTTGGAAGGTGTTGGAACTGCTGATCGACCCAGTGTCAGAGGAGATGATGCCCAACTGAATCGTCTCATCGCCTTCATCGATGTTGTCGTTAGTGATAGTAATGGTTTGGTAATCAGAGTAGTTACTATATGCATTGACGGTGACGGTGTTGCCTGAAGAAAGGACGTAATCTTCTCCGAGGTTGGCGCTGCCACCGAAGTCATCGACGATAAATGTTTGGGTGACGCTGGCGGAGGTGCTCAAATAAACTCGGTAGCTGAAACTGCTAGAGTTTTCATGGAGGGTATTTGTGGTCGCCTCTAGAACGGCATCGGATCCGTAGGTAGGAGTTGGAGGAGGCGTAACGAAATCGTTATCTGTGAGGTCTACAGATATACTGGTGGTGGATCCGAGACTAACGTTTGCTGCTGAATTTAGGGTGAGAACGATGTCCTCAGTTGACTCGACACTTCCATCATCAATGGGGAAGATGTTGATAGTCTGGGAGGTGCTTCCTGCCGAGAAGGAAGGTGTGTTGTCCGAAAGGGTGTAGTCTACGCCCTCGACGGCATTGCCCGAAGAACTGATGACCAGATCCAGAGTTGAGGAGAATTCACGATCCAAGCTCAGGGTAAAGGAGGTGGAGGAGCTTTCGGAAACAGAAGAGGGTGCGTTGGTGATGTTCACTTCTGGAGGCGTGTCATCGTCGATGATGGTCAGGGAGAAGGTGTTGGAGCTCTGAATGAGCCCTGCGTCAGTAGAGATGATGCCGACAGTGAGGTCCTCGTTGCCTTCGGTGTTGCCGTCGTTGGTGACGCTGAGGGTCGCCGAGGTACTATTTGAATAAGCTGAGATGGTGAGGACATTGCTGGAGAGGGTGAAGTCTTCGCCGAGGATGGCGTTTCCTCCGATTTGATCGATCACGTAGGAAGCATCTCTGTTTACATTTTGGTTAGTGTACAAGTAAAAGGTGTAGCTGCTTTCGTTCTCATTTCTTGAACTGATGCCAATGGAAAGGTAGGCTTGATAGTCTTCTGTGTCATTGTCGTTAATGGTGTAGGTGTGGGTGTTGCTACTGCTGATGAGCCCATGGCTGGCACTGCTAACCCCCACTTCAAGGGTTTCGGTTCCTTCGGTGAGAACGTCGTCATTAAATGTCACTGTGGTTGAAGTTGAACTAGAGCCACTGGTGATGGTGAGGACGTTGGAGCTCAAAGCGTAGTCTGAGCTCTCAGTAGCGTTGCCTCCAACCTGTCCGATGACGTAGGTAACGTCGCGATTGACGGCGCTAGTTGTGTAAAGGTAGAGAGTGAGGCTGGTTCCGTTTTGGATTTCACTCGTGGAACTACTGCTAGAAAGGTAGGCTTGAAAGTCTTCCGCGTCGTTATCGTTGATGGTGTAGGTGTGGGTGTTGCTACTGCTGATGAGGCCGTGACTGGCGCTACTGACAGCGATGTCAAGGGATTCAGTGCCCTCGTCGAGTAGGTCGTCGTTAAACGTCACCGTGGTTGAGGTTGAGCTCGATCCACTGGCGATGGTGAGGACGTTGGACGCCAACGTATAGTCTGAACCTTCGGTGGCGTTCCCTCCAATCTGTCCAATGATGTAGGTGACGTCGCGATTCACAGCGGTGGTTGTGTTGAGCGTGAGAGTGAGGGTGGTTCCGTTTGGCACCTCGCTGACGGAACTGCTACTTGAGAGGGAGGCCTGATAGTCTTCTGCGTCGTTGTCGATGATGGTGTAGGAGTGGGCGTTGTTGGTACTGATGAGTCCATAGGTAGCACTACTAATGCCTATTTGAAGGGATTCAGTGCCTTCGTCGAGGAGGTCATCGGTGAAAGTTACCGTTGTGGAAACTGAACTGGAACCACTGGTGATGGTGAGGACGTCGGACGCCAACGTATAGTCAGTGCCTTCGGTGGCGTTTCCTCCGATCTGACCTATGTTGTAGGTGACATCACGATGGACGGGGCCAGTTGTGTAGAGGGTGAGGGTGACAGATCCTTGGTTTTCGTTCACCGAGCTGCTACTAGATAGGGCGGCCTCATAGTCTTGTGAGTCGTTGTCGTTGATGGTGAAAGAGCGAGCATGGCTACTCCTGATCTGGCCATGGGTGGCACTGATGACGCCGAGGTCAAAGGATTCAGTTCCTTCGGAGAGAAGGTCCTCGTTGAAGGTGAGGGTTGTGTAAGTTGAGCTGGAGCCACTGTTGATGGTGAGGACGTTGTCTCCCAAAGTGTAATCCGAGCCCTGAGTGGCATTTCCACTGATCTGTCCAATAACGTAGGTGACGTTTCGATTGACGGCCTCAGTTGTGTTGAGGTAGAGTCTGGTGCTTCCCTGGTTTTCGCTCACGGTGCTGTAGCTGCTGGAGACATAGGCTTCATAGCTTTCGGTGTCGTTGTCAGTGATGGTCACAGCAACACTATCGGAAGAGCTGATGGTCGCTCTGGTGGGGTTGGTGAGGGTGAAGGTGACGTTCTCAGAGCCTTCGTTTTCTACGTCGTTATAAAAGGTGACAGGAATGGTGACGGAAGTTGAATTGGCGGGAATGGTGACGGCCTGATCGACAAGGTAGTCCATGCCTTGGGTCGCCGTACCTGAAAGGCTGATTTCTGCCGTGATTTCCTGGCTAATGGGGCCGTCGGTTACCGTGACATATAGGTAGGTGGTCGAGTTGCTTTCATTGAGAGAACTAGAGCTAGTGCTGAGGCTAAGGGAGGGGCGGGTGTCACGTAGCGTGACAGAACTGGTGTTTCCTGAGGCGATGGTGACCCCGGTGGAATTGGTGAGCGTCACCTGAAAGAACTCTAGGCCTTCGATCTCACCATCTTCAATGGAAGAAATGGGAATTGACTGTTCTTGTTGTCCTGTTGAGAAAGAGAGGGTTCCAGAAAGGGTGGCACTGTAGTCATTGCCGGCGGTCGCCGTAAGGTCCGTGAAGGTGTAGGTAACGGAGCAAGAGGTCGGGGCGGGGCGACTCAGGCGAACGTAGATCGTTTCGGAGTCACCTTCAACGATGTCTAGGGCGGAGGTGGCCATCTCGACGGAAAAAATGTCGTCATCAAAAATGGTGTAGGTGAAGGTGTCAGAACCGCTAAGAAGGTTCGCTCCTGAAGGAGCGTCGAGAGAGAGGATCAGGTTTTCCGTGGACTCTTCGACACTGTCATTGATAAGACCCATGTTGAAGAGGACCTTTGTCGTGCCTGGAGAGAAGGTGATGGTATTGGAGGACGAGCTGTAGTCGCCACTGTCGATATCTCCACCAAAGAGCACGTTTACGGAAACGGTGTCTTGTGAGGGGGCACTGAGGTAGACGGGGACAGTGGTTTCGAGGTTAGCTTCATCGTCTGCCCGATCTCCGTAACCGAAAAAGAGTTTTAACTCATTTGAGCTGTCATCGTCGATGATGTTCAGGCTTAGGTTGGATTGGGACCCGAGAACCGTTCCTGTTCCTGTGACCGATGTTAATTGGATTTCGAGAGACTCAGTGGTGTTTTCAAGAATATTGTCGGAGATAACGTTGAAAATCAGGTTTTGAGAAGATGTGCCATTACTGATCACGATGTTGCCCTCGGCCGGGAGGTCGATGTCGAGGCCACCACCAATGGCCGTTCCGTTGACGATGGAGTAGTCGATGATCACATCTTCAAAGGCAATGTCATCAAGGGCAATTTCCAGAGTCACGCTACCGACCTCCTCTGAGACGGTGAGGTTAGAGCTGGACCAATTCGCCGTGATAACCGCAGCCGAAGCTTGAAAATAGAAGGCGAAGAAACTCAGGAGGAGGAAACGAAGGGACTGCATCGCTTGACTTGTCAGTTTGGAATTTGTAGAATAAGTCTGACTAAGAGTTCACAATAAATCTGCAGTTGGGTGAGAAATGCCCATAATAGAGTGGTTTCTTAGGTCAGCTCCTGATCTCTTTAGGCCACAATTTTTTGACCAGCAACAAATGAAGGCCTGGCAATTCATCCGAATGGGAAAAACATCTCATCGCTCAACTCCATGAATATGAGAAAAGGTTTGAAGGTCATTTCTAGGAGATGAGGGAGAGTTTTCGAAAGAACCTTGACTCTGCCTAAATGTATCTAAAGTAGATATAAATGAGTTCTCAACCCAATCAGTCACTGATCGACGGTTTGGCTTGCCTACAGTTTCTGGCAAGCGCCAGAAAACCCGTTGGGTCTAGAGAAATGGCTAGAGATCTGGATTTGGATAACATGAGGGCCAACCGCTTATTAAAAACTTTGGCAAGTATTGGGTTGGCTCAACAAGATGCCAAAAAAAAGTATTCCATAGGGCCGGGAATTCACGCCCTAACGGCTCAATCTCTTTTTGGATCAAGTATTCTTAAACAAGCTTTACCTCTGATTCAACAGCTGCCCTACAAAGGAGTGACCGTGGCTCTGGGTGTGCTGTGGCGTGGGCATGTGACTTACCTGTACCACGGGGAAATTGGAGAGACGATTGAGAAGGGTATTGGTCGAATCGGTTTAGTGCCAGCTCTCAATTCGAGCATCGGGAAACTTCTTCTGTCCTATGAAGATGATGAGACGATTGAAGACCTTCGATCTAGTTCAGAGAAGCATCACCTAAAGGGCCCTCTCTTTAAGGAGATGAAAAAGATTCGAAAAAACTCCTATGCAGAAATTCACCCTGAGAGTGGAGGGGTGAGTCTGGCTCTCCCGATTGGTGATCCTCCTGTGATGGGCTTGGCCCTAGCAGGTGTCCCTATAGAGGAACGTATCGAACCTTATCTTCAGAGTTTAGAAAATATCCGAGATCAGATCAGTCTTTAGTTAACTGTAGAATAAGTATGTTCAACCAAAACCAGCACAACCATTCAATTCTGATCGAGGCGGAAGCCTTCCAGGATTTAGGAGGCTGGACTCTCGATACCCAATTTATTCACAGCATGGGTTCGCCCTATCTGATTGCCCATGGCTTGGGTAAGCCAGTTCAGCCCGCGAAGACCAGAGTCGATCTGCCATCGATAGGCACTTGGTATGTATGGGTGAGAACGAAGAATTGGGTTCCAGGGCCCTGGGAGGCTCCGGGGCGTTTTAAGATCTCGGTGAATGGAATTGAACTAGACTTTACCTTCGGCGAAGGTGTTGGTGAATGGGCATGGGAGGGTGCTGGAGAGATTGAACTAGAGAAAAAAGCCGTCGACTTATCCCTCATTGACTTGAGTGGTTTCAATGGTCGGTGTGATGCCATTTTTTTGACCCAAAATTCAAATGAAGTTCCCAACAACAGTTCTGAGCCCATGAATGAGTGGCGCAGAGAGCAAGGGAGTGTTAAGCAGCAATCGACATCTGAGTACGACCTTACGGTGGTGGGAGGCGGAATTGCTGGGTGCTGTGCTGCTGTTTCTGCGGCGCGGGCAGGTCTGAAGGTGGCTCTCATTCACGACCGTTCAACCCTCGGGGGAAATGCCTCTCCCGAAATACTGGTCGATCCCTGTGGCTTGTATCCAGCGGGGCGGTACCCAGACATAGGAGATATCGTTCGTGAAATATCTCCAAAAATGAAAAACAGACAGAAGGTAGAAGCCTTTGAAGAGGCAGCTCAAAAAAGACTTATAGTCGTTGAGGCTGAACCCAATCTCGATCTTTATATGGAACACTACGTCTATGCGGTGAAAACGGAAGAAGCGCAAATCACCGAAGTTTCTGCCATGAGTGCGAAAAGTACTCTCACTCGATCTTTCAAATCAAGATTCTACGTGGATGGAACGGGTCATGGCACCATTGGGCTTAAAGCAGGAGCCGACCATCAGATGGAATCCAAGGAAAGGATGGGTATGACCAACTATTGGAAATGGAGATGGGCGGAAAGTGAGGTGTCCTTTCCAAACACCCCTTGGGCTCTACAGCTCACGGAAAAGGGATTTCCCTATCCCGGAGATGGGGGATGGCTCAATAAAGAAGGTAAGCCGGCTAGAATACAACACGATCATCCTCTCTTCTTTTCTCCAGCCAAAAAAGGGTTTGAGGGCCAGTGGTACTGGGAGAGTGGCTTTGATAAACATCCACTTGATGACTTAGAAGCCATACGTGATCACAACTTAAGGGCGGCCTTTGGAGCTTTCAACGCCATGAAAAACCATGGTGTCTACAGTGAGTTGGATACGAGGGGTAAATCACATGATACGGCCGAAATGTATTGGATGGCCTGTATTGGTGGGCCTCGGGAAACCTTACAACTTCTCGGTGATGTGATCGTTAGCGAAGAAGATATCTATGGTGAAAAGGACTTTCCAGATGCCTGTGTGCCAGCAACGTGGGGTATCGACCTTCATTACGCACTTCCACTGTGGGCGAAGGAGAACCCAGATAATCCCTTTATCTCTAGAGCCCACTTTGACGGGCGTGTGGATGATACGCAAGGCCGGTGGGCAGAATCTCCCAGGCCAGGACTTATTGGAGAAATGCGAGCAAAACACAACCCTAAGAAGGGGTACCTCTTTCCTTACCGGGCCTTTTACTCAAGAAATATTAGCAATCTTTTTATGGCGGGGCGAGACATTTCCTGTACTCACGAGGCCTTGGGAACGATCCGAGTGATGAACACCTTGGGCATGGTCGGAGTGGTTGTGGGGAGGGCAGCGGCCCTTGCCTGTGAGCACAATGCAACCAACCGTGAAGTTTACGAAAAGCATTTTGAGCAATTCAAAGGTCTGCTCCAAGAGCCAGGGGATTATCGGGTAGAAAAGCCAGTTGTAGGGTAAGAAGTTTTCTCTGAATCTGATGTGAGAATTGAAAATATGTTTCTCGCAGAACAACGAGAACCACTTGAGAAAGTTAAAAGAGGTAAGCCTCAGGAAATACCCGGACACAATTTTCGAAGTTGCTGTCCGTTGCCTACGTCTCAATGAGACCGTCGACGCGGCCAATGCAGCACTCACTGAAAACGCTAGGTTTAGGAGCCTTTAGAAAAATTCAGATCTCACTTGTTAGGATCTGTCTCCAGTTCACATTCTGAATGGAAAGTTGAAGCACAGTCGCTTCTGCGGACACCCCATGCCCCATCGATATCAACTCTAAGGCGAGAGGGTCTTTCTCTGGAAGGCATAGCATATGAAGACTACCCTGCTTAGGGTTCCTCAACCCGAGATTTTCTTTTCTGCCATGTTGAACGTGAAGGAGGGCCATGGAGTGCCCCTCGGGCCCTACGAGAATATCTTTTTCATTGGAGACATCTAGAAAAGAAATTGGTCCTAGTGCATTTTCAACAATTTCTTGGGATTGGATCATGTTCTTCTCTTCCAGATTGAAAAAAAGTAAGGCCGGCCCTTCTTCAAAAGGCATTTTAGTTTTTCTTTTAATCCATCTTGTGATTCGACTCCCCTTGGATCCGGGTTCATTCATGGAGATAGCATAAGCTTTTGGGCAGACCTCGTAACAGTCTGCCAGAGCCAGATTTAAAACCTGATCAAGAAAACCTTCGCCACGAAAATGAGGAGAGACTTTTAGGTCACACAAGTACCAAGTTGTTATGAGAGAGCCATCTGACTGGGGGAGCGTTCGAAGTGATGCGCCAGCACAGGCCACCACCTTATCTTCGTTTAGCCCGATGTAAAAAGACAGTTCTCCAAGGCGGTCAAAGAATCTGAAGTAGTCATCCCCATGATCGATGTAAAAAAAGTCCGAACCCAGAGGGTAACGAATTTCTTTTTCTAACCGGCGCAACCCTTCCTGATAAATGGGTCGGTCTTCCCGTTCAACCTTGATGATGGAGAAAGCCAACTTAGAGTTGCCAGCGCCGTTTTCGTCCTCGATAAAGACCTTCGTAAAAATTGTTGAAGATCTGAGCCCCCATCAGAAGCCCTTGTTCAACCAAATAGCGTTCGTTCTTAGAAGACTTCCAAGGTTTTTCTAAGATATCAAAAAAATCTTGACTGTGCTTGATGTCGAGTTCTTCGTGAAGGCTGTAGTGAATCATTTCTTTTTCTTTCAACCAACCTCGTTTCACGATACCTCGACCAATGATGCTGGAGATGTCACTGAACATCAGTTCGATCATTCCCATGAGGCTGGCACCGACCTGATACTCATCTAGAACACAGGTGCCAACTAAACCTGTATTGAAGATTCGAGTTTCCGGCCAGAGTTTTGACTTTTCAAGGATGTCTGGTTTCACTCCAGCAAGGCGATGAAGAAATTCTATAAAGGTATTTCCGTGTATTTTCCCGGCATCCCCCTCACCATGCTCTTCCCAAACATTTCTAACAATCTCTAGCCTCAGTTCCGGAGTTGGGATTTTAGCAGACAGAGCTGCCATGGGCCTGGAAAAGAAGGTCACAGCATAGTAAAACTGTTTTTGAGTTTCGACAAAATCTTCCAAATCAAACTCTCCATTATGGAGAGTTCTGAAATAAGGATTGCTGGGGTAGTCGATTTCTTTGAGTATCTCGTCGATAACCTCTCTCATGTCTTTATTCCAATGTGTAAGCTTGTATAGAAAAGGCTTCGGTCTTTGGCGTGCAGTTCTGCCGCCCATTCCTTCTGAAAATCAAAACCTTCAAAAAAGGGCTCAAAGTCTTCTTGATGGTTCAATTGGCGGTAGACTACATGGCAACCTATTGGGGTCTCCGATGCGACTTTTGTTGCGATGCGCTGAACCTCTTCTTTTGAAGACCAGTCAAAGATATTTGAAAGCATAACATACTGAAAGCTTTCTAAGGAAGGGTACGCTTCGAGCCAGCCCTCAAAAACCTCTATGCCCTCACTTCTCCGGGGCCCAGACTTTAGAAAATCCGGTTCATTGCCTTCAAGATAATGACCTAGGAGAATATGATGAAGAAAGGGGTTTGAGACGCCATCTCTTCGTGTGAGTCCATGTTCCAAAACTCTCTTGAAATGGTCGGGGTATGAATCTTTGGGAGCATGCTGAATGGCTGCTGGTCCAAACATCTCTAAAAGAAAGGAATCGTGGAAGTGAAGATGAAAAGCTACGGGCCAATAAGGATGAGAACGGACCTCTTCGATAAAAGCTGAAAACTCTGTTTTCTCTGAAAAGGCTCGGGTCCAAGATTTTTTGGGTGCAACAAATTCAAAAAGAAAGTTCCTGAAGCATCGAAAAAGAGACTCAAAATTTCCGCAGTGGCTTAGAGAGCATGGGTCATCCTTAAAGACACTGAAGGCGTCATTTCCTTGAGGCCAGGCCTTGAGTTTCTTATGGATCAGAGCACATTGGGCTGGGTTGGGGTCCAAGAGGGTGATTTTGGCTTTAGGGTCTCTATTTCTGATAGCAAGAGCGGTGCAGCCACCCGATCCAATTAGAAAAATGCCCTTGAGGTCGTTCTGCTCAATGATTTCGAGGTCAACCCGAGGGTCCTCTCTTACGACAGCAAACTGAATGTTATTTTTCAATCAGTGATCAATCTAGAGAATGAAGAGTGTCTGAGAATTTTAGGGTCGAGTGATCTCTTTAAACGGCCAGATAGCAACTTTTATGGAGTTCATCCAAATTCAGACACCATTATTTATGGGCCATAGATCGAGGAGTCGATGGACTTTTGGAAAGAAATCCATATCGTTGATATCAAAGCATAAAAAATCATGAGCCAAGATTACAGCAAGGAATACTGTAGAGAGAAATCCCGACAATATGTTGATGACGGCTTCTGTGTTGTGGAACAAGTCTTATCAGCAGAGGATCTGGCCATGGTCAGAACGTCATGTTTGGATCATCTGGCCGGAGTCTCAAAAGAGCATCGTGCAAAGCAGGTTTCGACGGGAAGCCTGATCGATATCAGTCAGATCCCTGGGATGGCAGAACTGGTGACTCACTCAGGTGCTCTAGATGTCTACAGGCGAATGGGGTTCACCGATGTTCGTTTCTCGACAGGATATCTCATTAGCAAACCAGCTAAAAGTCCACCGCTCTTCTGGCATTTTGACTGGATGGGCTGGGATGATCCGATCAGTTATCAAAAGGGGCCACTTCAGACATTTTTCATGTATTATCTGGTAGATACAACCATTGAGAACGGCTGCCTCAAAGTCATACCTCGTTCACATCTCGAGGAACATGAATTGCACACCATGTTGAGAGACGCCCATACAGAAGACTTGTCCCAAGCGAAAGATCTGAATGCTCCGGAATTTATTTCGCATCCAGATGAAGAGAACGTTTGCGTGAAAGCAGGCGACTTGGTGATTGGTGATTCTAGGATCCTCCATGCTTCGCATCCCAACAACGGTGAGCATGAGCGACCAGTGATCACGATTTGGATGCATCCTAATTTTTCAACGATGCCGGAAGGGATTCAGGCTTTCACTTCCAATCTTGGTGGGTACGACTCTTGGTCGCTCGAATCACAAGATCTACTAGAGCCGATGAAACCCTCCTACGTGGGAGACGCTATTCCGACGAAAAGAAGTCGGCTCCGTAAAGCAGTCGAAAAATGAAAGCTAACTGAGTACAATCTGATGATCATTAAAAATCGCACTTCCCGAGAGTATAGGGGAAATAGAATCATATGATGATTAGAGTAGAGATGAACCTCGCGCTTAGTGGGGTTCAGCAACATCTGATGAGGCAGACAGAGCTGCATATAATATGAAAACCCTTGTTTTAGGTGCCGGAATGGCTGGGGTCACCTGTGCCAAAACATTAAGAGATGAAGGTGAGGATGTTGTGGTTTTCGACAAAGCTCGGGGGCCTTCTGGGAGAATGGCCAGTCGCCGGAGTGAGAAGGGCAGCTTTGACCATGGAGCCCCTTTGTTTCGAGTTCGCAATGGAGAATTCCAATCAGCTGTTGATCAGTGGGTTTCAGAAGGTCTGGTGACTCGATGGGCACCAAGTTGGTCCGGCGATTCTTCCTTATCTGCATTTGAGTGGTACACAGCACAACCAAGGATGAGCGCTTTATTGCGCCGTCTTAGTGAAGGTGTTGAGTGTCGATGGGAAGAACGTGCCTGTGGCGTCCATAGAAGTGAGGGACAATGGGTGGTGGAATTTGAGTCCGGAAAAAGCCATGTTGCTGATAAGCTCATCTGTACTCTGCCAGCGCCTCAGGCGGCTGATTTACTGAGCTCGGCATTGCCCTCACTGGGTCAAGAACTCTCTGAGATACCTTTTCATGGAACTTGGACAGGATTATTTCATTTCGCTGATTCCCTTCCGGTGAAATGGGATCTCCACCGGGAAGGGCCGGACTGCATGGGTCCACTTCATACCGTCGTTCGTGAATCGACTAAACCCGGTCGCGATGGAGGTGAGAGGGTGGTTGTCCATGCTCTCGACCGTTGGAGTGACGATCATCTTGATCTGGAAAAGGAGGAGGCGCTCCCCCTGCTTCGTGATGCCCTGAAGAGCATGATCGGCGAGCTTCCGCTGGAAACCTTTTCTATGGCTCACCGTTGGCGATATGCGCATAGCTCTGCCCCTTGGGGGCGAACTCATTATTGGAAAGATGGCCTAGGGATAGCAGGAGATTGGTGCCTTGGAGCCGGGGTTGGGGCTGCGTGGGGAAGTGGCCACGCCTTGGCTCGTTCCATACTTGGGCCTTAAAAAACTTTTTTGCCTGACGGTCATCGGTTCTAGCGGGCATAATGAGGAAGCTCGACACATAGACCATCGCGCCGAGGTGGACTCGAGCGTTGGGAAAAATTAATTTTTCTATGCTTCTGGAGGAGCTAGAAAATAGGCATCACTCCAGCGAGCTCGACAGTGTTCCCGTAACAGGACACCAAAAGTGCCATCATCGTAGATCTCGAGGATGGTAGAACGAACAGCGTCTCCTCGGTGGTTTTCTAAGGCTGCGACATCAACCTGTGGGATATTTTGTGAATCTACTGTCGAAAGTTTTCTATAGCAGGAAGGTCCACCCCAGTGAATGTCTCCGATGTGGCAGTGTCCATAGAAATGTGCGTGGACATTTGAAGGCAGGGGAAGCATCTGACTGAGGATGGGTGAAGACCGTAGCCCACCTGCAAATGAGTTGTGGCCCGCTGTGATCACTGGGCCATCCGTGTTCCTGATGTCTTCAGCTACGGCTTGGTAAACTTCAGCTGTGTATGGATAGGCTTCAGGGTGACCAACAACTTCACCCCCAGTGGTGAACCATAGGCCGTTCTCGTCGGCATGGTCGGGAAAGAAGAAGAGTGTGTAATCGCCAAGTTTTTCTTTAAAATAGAAATCTGAAATGTTCTTCGAGGAACGCCAAGTGGGGACTTGAGAAAAGAGTTCATGAGAAATGACTTCGATATTTTCTCCTTTGGGGAGAGGGAGACTTTCGAGTTGGTCCCAATAAGGGTCAAACTCGTGATTGCCACAGGCAAAAAATAAGGGAACTTCTAAGGCTTGTAGTAATTCGATCTGCATCTCGGTCATTTGGCGAAGTACGTCTCTGTTTTTGCCTTGAATGGCGTCACCTAGGTACCAGATTTGTTCACATTTCATGTCCAATGACTGGAAATCATCGGTTGCTGTTGTCAGGCAATCTCTGGCGATGGAGAGGTCAGATTGTTGCAGATCAGAGATGATCCAAACTCGATGGCGAACTCTATCGGCGATGCCAGTTCGGAGTTGATCGTAAATATCCATGTTTCGATTTGTGATCCAGGTGATTGGACATGCGACAATCTAGAAATGAAGGAGTAGAGTCTACCTGAGATATCGCATCGATTCCATTCAACAATGGCATATGAATATCTATGATATTGACGCGAGCACCATGATCGG
>Ga0233432_10000718_pt1 | contig 31756 bp, 31 predicted proteins | sample SI_122_August201_6_FD_179870 | JGI IMG/M metagenome (GOLD analysis project Ga0233432, IMG submission 179870) | Seawater microbial communities from Saanich Inlet, British Columbia, Canada - SI_122_August2016_10_MG | ecosystem: Environmental > Aquatic > Marine > Inlet | place: Canada: British... | reverse complement strand
GTCGGGCTAAACCCCGCGTATGGACAGGTGGCCGAGTGGTCGAAGGCGCACGCCTGGAAAGTGTGTAGGCGGGAGACCGTCTCCAGGGTTCGAATCCCTGTCTGTCCGCCACCACATTCTGCTCATTCCTGTTCCTGGTATTTCTGGCGCTATTCCTGCGCAAGATCAGGGATTTACAACAGCGCTTTGCGACTGATGCAGCACATCACCTCTCATATTAGAGACAATTACCGCTAAACCTCAGCCGGTGATTTAGCGAGGGTGGGTTTTTCCCTGTTTTTCGGGATTAACAGGGAATTTAACAGGGAATTTTTCTTTTTTTGATGTTTTAAAACGCCAAAATGTAAGAAAAAACCCAATGTTTATTGGAGTTTTATAAAACTGACCTCAAAAAATAACAGGGAAATTAATTGTCCGTAGCAGGGAATTCAGCTCAAAAACAGGGCCTGTTGGTCAGACCAATCAAGGGGCAGATCATGCCGGGTGAGCATCTTGATTGTGAGGTCTCTATTGCTCGTGCCGTCTACAATGGCTCTGAGAATCTTGGGGGATAAAAAGGCAAGGCGTATGCGCTTCCAAATCATGCCCTCAGGAATATTATGGGCTTGAATAATATCGGAGACAGACTGGCCTGCCTTGATCTCCTCTACCCACGCCTGAGCAGTTACGATGGCTCTTATCAGGGCATGATTGGGTTCCCCTTTATAACCCACCCAGGTGAGCTTGGTGCCATTCGTGTGCTTGCGAAGGGTGACAGGCTCTTCAATACGTAAAAGCTCTAAATCCAGCTTGCTGATTTCTGTTTTGATAAGTGCGGCTACTTTATCGATATCCAGTTCTATCTGTACGGCGATCTCCCTGAGATCAACCCGCGTTATGAGATCCAACGTGCCTTTGATATCCAATGCAGCCAATCTGTCATTGGCTTCTTTTAATTCATGTGGCTTCATCTGCGGCGCCAGCCTGAACTGATTGAGCGCTTCGGTAAGCCTTTGCCCAACAATCTCACTCAGTAACCCTTCAAGCATATCTGCCCGCAAGCGCCAGCCGGTCGGATCAGTACCGCCTGATATGAGACGGTTGGAGTAATAGTACCTGATAACTCTCCCAGATGATTTCTTGGACCGGGACGGTGTTAATCTGTCTCCTGTCTCATCATAGACTTTTCCAACCAGAAAGGCAGAGGGCCCCCGAGAGGGATGCTTGCCCCGCTTGATGACTGACCTCCTTTGCAGCTGGTCCTGAACCCGATCAAATTGGCCTTGGTCTATAATAGCTGCGTGGAGGCCTTCATAGACATCCCGTTTGTGTCTGATCTTTCCTATATAGATGGGATTGATCAGAATGTTGTGTATGCGCCCACGGCTCCAGTTTCTCTCAGGCCAGAGTGTATCTACAGAACGCTTTACTTTGTTCAGACATCCAAGCTGCTCATAGAGATCATAGACATGCCGGATATCAGAGGATCGCACCTCACATATTTCTAAAGACTGTATCTTTGGATCAGAGTGCACTTTATAGCCCCAGGGCACCATGCCGCCCATCCACATGCCTTTCTTCTTGGAGGCTGCAATCTTATCGCGAATACGCTCTGCTGTGACCTCTCGCTCAAACTGGGCAAAAGATAAGAGAACATTAAGCGTCAGCCGTCCCATGGATGAGGAGGTATTAAAGGATTGCGTCACAGAGACAAAAGAACAGCCCTTGGCATCCAAACAATCAATCAGCTTTGCAAAGTCAGACAAAGACCGTGTGAGCCTATCTATCTTATAGACCACAATCATATCTATCAGACCACTTTCTACGTCAGAGAGCAAAGCCTTAAGGGCAGGGCGCTCTAGCGTCCCCCCAGAAATACCGCCATCATCAAAGCGCTTTTTTATCAGCTTCCAGCCTTCATGGCGTTGTGAGGCGATATAGGCGCTGCAGGCTTCATGCTGTGCATCCAATGAGTTGAACTCTTGATCAAGACCTTCATCAGAGCTTTTGCGGGTATAGACAGCTGCGCGCACGACAGGCTTTCCAAGGACGCTCATGGGCGCACCCCAAAGAACTGAAAGCCCGAGACATTATAGCCAGTAATAGCGCGTGCTGTATGAGAGAGGGACTTAAAGCTCTGCTCGCTCCACATAAAGCGCCCGTCATCACCAACCTCAACCACATGGGTGATCCCATGATACTCGCGCACAAAGCGGCTTCCGGGTTTAAAGGCAGGCCGAACCACATCGCGCCGCGCTGCGCTCTTGAGCCTACCATCCAGTCGCTTTGTATAACCGCCAACCGTATTTACCTGATAGGTATGGCTCAAAATCTGCACCATCAGGGGGCGGCTCAGGTTTTTAGGAGGCGGCCGACCCACAACCTCTCGCCATTCTGACATTAACGCCTCGCGCGAGGCATCCGCCAAACCATTCAGATCAAGTCTCATCATCTGCTCCTTACCTACCTATCGTACTGAGCAGAGCCCGAAACTATTCGGGCGCAGCCTTCATACAGGCTTGCGGAGCAAGAGAAGTCCAGTGGAAAGATCAGGGATAGCTGGATGTTAAGACTAGCTGGGCTGAAAGACCCGAATGTAGTGTTGACCGATACGATTAGAACTATGCCCGATCCAGCAACGATTGGGGTAAAGACCAGATTGGAGGCAAAGCCTATAAAGCGCATACTGGACCGACAATCGCGGGAGGTGGTTGGATGGCTTTATGAATGGGACACCGGAGAATTCGTGCCGATGTGGAAACGAGGACAGCATGAAGATGTCGTTTATGAGTAGCGCAGCGACAATGCATCGCTTGAGAGAAATCTGATTGGATAGCCTGTATTGGGGCAGGGGGATACGTCGATCACCAGTCCCCTGAGAAACAGCGGAAGGTTATCCATGTTGCGACCAATTTCGCATAAGCGCGCATATGTGAAATCTGACGTCGAAAATCTATTCAGCTAACGTCGGTTGTTCCTCTTAGACCGTATGGATGAGTGAGATCAATTTTTTACGCTGCGTGTGCAGAGCTAAAGCGGGTGTCGCACTAACCACGCTGTCAGAGTCTCGACGAGACTATCGGCTTCGGAAAAGTCGGTAGTACGAGGGTCCGTTCCTATCACACCCCAGATTGGGCTTTTCTTGTCATGCCGATCGATTGCGTCCAGTGTTTTGTCAAGACTTGGAAGTTGTGACATGTCGACGGTTTCCGGCGCGATTGCATGCATTAAATTCGTCTCGAAGGCCCCTGCGTGATCCGGTTCAATATTCGCAGCCACACAGCGGTTTACTGCCGTGGCAATGATGTTGAGACGGTCGCTTTTGGCATTCCAATCCGCAGCGAAGCGGTCAATCATCACCAATTGTTCATCTGCAAAATGGCCGCTGAAAATGATCAACCGCTCAACTTGCATCGCGCAAAGGCGTTCGGCAGTTCGAGCTAACATGGCTTCAATTTCGGCGGAGTCTTCCATCATAATCGTCCATGGGTATGCACTATGTCCGCCACCTGTTCCGAAATAAAGTGGCGGCATGACAAGCCCGCCACCTTGGTCAGCAGCACGAAGGCACAGGCCGTGCGCCGTGAGGGCGTCCAGCCCGACGGGCAGATGTTCGCAATGCCATTCGATCGTGCCGAGTGGCATCCAGATAGTGGATTTTTCCGCCAAAGCGGTGCGAATTTGATGCGGGCGCAGGCGTTCAATTTGCCGTGTCATGTGTAAAAATTCCTTGCCCAGGCGTGCTTTTCTAATCGTTCGAGCAGCGCATCCGGCAGGTGATTTCCGTCTGAATAGGCGATGTTCATATCGACCTCCTGCGGGGTTTTCATACCCGGAATCAAAACGCTAACGGCATCGTGCGACAAGACGTATCGCATTGCGGCTTCGGCGAGGGTCGGGAAGGCGTCGCCGAGTTCACCCTTAAGCGCATCAAGCCGCGTCAAGGTTTGCGCGAACCGATCTCCGCGAAACATTTCGTGTTGTTGTGATCCGGTTTCCCAAGTGGCGTAGCTGTCTTTAGTCCAGTGTCCAACCAACGAACCGCTGTCCAAGGGCACCCGTGCGATGATCGCGGTGTCGCTGGCTTTGGCGGCTCCGAACAATGCGTCGCGGGGCTGCTGTTCGAACAGGTTAAAAATGACCTGTTGCGAGCTTACCAACCCAAGGTGCGCCAAGTCTACGCCTTCGCCAGGGCGATTGTCGCGCAGCGAAACGCCGATTTGGTCGATTTTGCCTTCCCGGCGCAAATCATTCAGGGTTTCAAGCCAGTCCAATTCCAGATGACCGTTTGGCGCCCAAGTGTGCAATTGAAACAGATCAAGTCGTTCCACGCCAAGGTGGCGCAGCGAGTTTTCGACGTTCTCGCGAAGATGCCAATCGGGGAAACGTCCGCGAAAAGCAGGTGCGTTGTCACTTGCGTTTGGCCAGACAGTTGGTTGGGCCTTAGTCGCGACATAAATCTTGTCGCCGTTCCATTCCCGCAGCGCCCGTCCAATTATTTTTTCGGAATGTCCCGCCCCATAGAGCTGCGCGGTATCCACGAAATTTATGCCACGTTCAAAGGCGTGTAGCAGTGTGTATACGGAGACGTCATCGTCAACCGGGCCCCAAGCGCCGCCAATTTGCCAGCCGCCGAAACCAATTTCCGACACCATCCAACCTGTGCGGCCAAAACCGCGATACTTCATGTGGGCAAGTTCGCTTTGATTTTGTTCATCAGCGCCTCCTTGGGTGTGGCCGCCGCAGGTGTGCGGCACTAATTGCTTTTGGGCAAACCTATCGGTGCGGTCATGCTTTGTGCAGACACGAAGCTGATGTGAAACAATCAGGGCGCTGGCGGGATGTTCTCTGGTCCATAAAGCACAATGGGGACGTTTGAGACATAAGGGCGCGCGACTGGTCTGCCTTCGTAACCAAAGTGATCCATTAGGACATCCAGAGAGAATTGGGCTTGGAGGCGCGGGTTTTGGTCTAGCGTGAGGGTCATTATCCCATCGCGAAGCATCTGGGTCGTATATTGGGTAAGTTCATGGCCGACGAACAACGGGCGCTTATGGAGTACGTCGGCTTCGATTGCTGCCCGGACACCAAGATTGGCGCCTCCGACATTATATATCGCGGCGATATCTGGACGCTCGCGGAATGCCGCAATGAGCTTTCCCCTTGACCGGTCACGTTCGTCCAAACCCTCAACGACACCAACAATCGTCAACTTTGGGGCATGTTCCGTCAGGTACTCCTTGAATCCGGCGATACGATCTGCGTGGGATTGGAAACCGAGGTGACTGCATAAAACCATGACAGGGCCACCAAGCGGCACCATGCGCGAGACGAAGTAGCCTGCGGTTCGTCCAGCGGTATGATGATTGGTTCCAGCATAGGCGAGTTGTTTAGAACCCGACAGGTCTGAGATAATCGAGATCACAGGAATGTTTCGTTTGCCGACATCATCTATCGCATCGTGGATCACGGAATCGTTCTGGCCATAAGCAATCACCGCATCGCAATCCGTCGCCCTTATGGCTGCGGCGAGGGACTCAGGGGTTTCATGGGGCAGAGTGGTGATGTGAAGGCTTATGCGCCTGTCGATAGTTTTAGCAAGGTTCCGAAACTCCAACGCAATGCGGGCGAGAAGGGGTAGATCGGGACGTGCAAGGATCAGATTGAGTCGGATAAGTGGCTTGTAGGATGGCGGCAATTGACGGCGAAGTCCAAGCGCGCGGGCCGCGTCAATGACCTTGCGGCGGACGTCTTCGCTCACGTTGCCACGTTCATTTAACACGCGATCAACAGTGGCCGTGCCGACACCGGCACTACGCGCAACGTCTTGTAATCTTGGTCGTGAGTCGCCCTTTTTGGCCATTTCGCCCCCTAAACTTACGTTGCAAGGGAGCATAGAATTTTTTGCAGTTGATGTAAATCAATCAGTTTCCGACATGCGACAAATTGGTCCAGCAGGCATGGTGGCTCTAATCAACCGAATCGAGTTTCGATCTCTGGATCGGCACAAATTCAATGTTCAGACTGTCAAGGGGATAGCGATGGACGACTTAAAGAGCGGAACGCGGGACAAGCGCGGCAATTGGCGCCCCAATGACGCCATTGAAAACGCGCCGGTCTTTATCTGGCCCATTCGCCCGATGAAATTCCTGCGCTGGTTGCCAAGCTATTTCCTGCCGTGGAACCTGACTTTTTTTGCTATCAGCGTGGTGTTCTGGTTTCTGTTGACACCGTCCCGTGAGACACTCGAATCGGTTGAGTGGGGATGGGTGATTTACTTGTTTGCACGCAACTCCGCGATCGTGATCCTGTTTTACGGGGCGCTAGAACTGCGATTGTATGTGAAGCGGCGTCAAGGGACACATTTCAAATACAACGGCAAGTTTCCGTCGGAACATCCGTCCGATGTATTCATGTTCAAAAGCCAAAACGTGGACAACATCATCCGCACATTTGGCACCGGATTGCCGATTTGGACCGCCTATGAGGTCGGAATGCTGTGGGCCTGGGCCAACGGCTGGGGGCCTTGGGCCACCTTTTCTGAACATCCGATTTGGTTGATTTGCTTTGGTCTGGTTCTTCCCATCCTGCACGAATTCCATTTCTATTGCATTCATCGGCTGATCCATATTCCGGTGCTGTATAAGTGGATCCATTCGGTACACCACAATTCGGTAAACCCGTCGCCGTGGTCATCGTTATCAATGCACCCCGTTGAACATCTGCTGTACTGGTCTGGCAGCCTGATCCATCTGGTTTTACCATCGCACCCACTGCTCATGATCTATCACCTCAATATTGCGGGAACGGGAGCTGTGGTCGGGCATGTCGGCTTCGACAAGATTGAGACAGGTGAGGATGGCGCGTTCGATACACATGCCTATGCCCACTACCTGCACCACAAGTACTTCGAAGTGAACTACGCCGATGGGATGATGCCATTGGATCGTTGGATGGGCACTTGGCATGACGGTTCGAAAACCGGTGACAAAATCATGCAAGATCGTTTTCGCAAGAAGAAAGAAAAAGCAAACGCGCGCAAAGGGGAGGCCTAATGACCGTTGCTTACAAGTCTAGGTCGTACGCAGGTCGGACGTTCTAGCAAATGCCGGGTCCGATTGACCCACAACGAATGTCGTCAATTGTGACGGCGCAAAGGGAGGAAACTACAATGAGTATCTTTAAGAATGTAATGGGGGCACTGCTGGCGACAGCTACGTTAGGCGTTGCACCGGTAATGGCTCAAGAAGGCGCAACCATCGCGATTATCGGTGGTCGTGCGGATGATGCGTTTTTCGCGAAAATTGGTCGTGGCATTGATGATGCAACGCTTGTTGTCGAAGCCCATGGAGGCACCGTCAATTATTTGCAGTTGCAAACCTATGATAACATTGGTGGTGACGCTGCAAACCTTGTCCGAACAGCGATCAGCCAAGGTGTCGACATCATTGCGGTTCCAAATTGGGTTCCGGACGCGCAGGACGAGGCGATCGAGGCAGCTATGGCTGCGGGCATTCCCGTTATGCTTTATAATGCTGGTGGCGGGGATAAGGCGGCAGAACTCGGCGCGATCAACTATATTGGCAACGAAGAATACCCTGCTGGCCTTGCTGGTGGTAAATACTTTGCCGAACATGGCGCGACGAACGTAATTTGTGTAAATACGGTGCCCGGTGCAGGTAACCTCGAAGCGCGCTGCGATGGCATCCGTGATGGGATGGCCGAGTCTGGTGGCGTTTCGGAACAGCTTCCGCTGCCAGCAAGCGCATTTGGAGATCCAACAGCGGTTGCCGAAGCGATCAAAGCGACATTGCTTGGCGATGAAACTATCGATGGTATCTTTACGATTTCCTCTGCGGATGCAGACAGTGCGTACATCGGGATGCAGCAGGCGGGACGGGTGGAAACCGTCGCCCTTGGTTCATTCGACATGAACGTGGCTGGCCTTGAGCGTATCCGTGACGGTGAACAGCTTTTTGCGATTGACCAGCAGCCCTGGTTGCAGGGCTTTCTGGCGGTGACGCTAGCCGATGGTTACGTGAACTATGGTCTAGCGATGGCGACGTCGCCGTTGCTGACAGGGCCGGGCATCGTGGATGCATCCAACATCGAAGCCACACTTAAGGGCGGAGAACTTGGCTATCGCTAAGACTGAATTTGTTCGGCCCGTAGACGTTTCTGCGGGCCGTTACATCGGCATGACCTAACGATATGGTTGCCACCAGCCACCGAACAAACACGGGGACATTTCCAATGAGTCGTTTATCAATCGGCAGTCTATTTCGCCGACCAGAGGCCGGAGCCTTTCTGGGAATGGTCGCAGTCATTGCCTTCTTTCTAATTTTCGGCGGCATAAATTTTTTGAAACCGTCCGGTATCGCGAGTTGGCTAAACGTTGCCGCCAACATTGGGATTATTGCAATACCGGTCGGGTTGTTGATGATCGCAGGTGAATTAGACATTTCCATCGGGTCAATGATCCCCGCGGGGTCGATGATCGTGGCAATCATGTCCGGCCACTATGACTTCCCGATTTGGATGTCGATCATTGTGGTGCTCGGGTTTGGTGTAGTTGTCGGGTTTATCAACGGCTTTTTGGTCGTTCACACAGCCGTCCCGTCGTTGATTGTAACGCTTGGTACTTTGTTCGCAGTAGCGGGTCTCGTGCTTGGCCTATCGGTGCTGATCACAGGAACGACCAGCGTATCGATCAAGGCACCGGACTTTTACAAAGCCGTTTTCGGGCAATTTATTGGTGGTACCTATCAAGTTATCATCTTGTGGTGGTTTGCTGTGACAGTCGTTTATATTTTCTACATCCACTATACAAAGTACGGCAATTGGATCTTCGCCATGGGAGGCGACCGTGAAAGCGCACGCAATGCCGGTATTCCGACCACGAAACTGACAATCATCTTGTTCATCCTGTCGGCGTGTAGTGCGGCGTTCGTGGGCATGTGTCAGGCGCTGCTGTTCAACTCGGCGCAAGTGTCTGCGGGGATGTCTTATATCTTTAACGTGATCATTTCGGTGGTCGTCGGGGGCGTTGTCCTAACGGGTGGATTTGGGTCCGTCGTCGGGATCGTCTTTGGCACCATTACTTTTGCGGTGGTCAATCAAGGCATCTATTTCACAAGTTTTGATCGAAACTGGTCAAGTTTGATTATCGGCGTGATGCTGTTGGCCGCCGTCCTGATGAACAACACCTTCCGCTCCATGGCGCTGTCTTATGCGCCAAAGAAGAAATGAGGGCCAACCGATGACTTCTCCAGTTCTGGAACTCCGTAGTGTTGATAAATCCTTTGGGCCGATCGACGTGCTGCATGATATTTCCCTCAAGATGAATGAAGGCGAGGTGCTTTGCCTGCTCGGGGATAACGGTGCGGGTAAATCAACGCTTATCAAGACGCTATGTGGTGTCCACAAGCCGACACGGGGTTCCATCCTTATGGATGGCGCGGAGGTGACATTCTCCACCCCGCGAGAGGCCCAAGATAAAGGCATCGCCACCGTGCACCAATTTGGCGGCACATTTCCGTTGATGAGCATTGGGCGCAGTTTCTTCGTGGGTGTGGAGCCCACCAAAGGATGGGGTCCGTTCAAGATCTACGATCGCAAGAAAGCCAATAAGATCGCGGTCGAGGCTGTGCAGAACTTCGGCATCACGCGCGTCGATGACGGTGATCGTCTGATAGGCGGCTTGTCAGGTGGTGAACGTCAGTCGCTGGCCATTGCCCGCGCGGTCCATTTCGGCGCGCGTGTTCTTATCCTTGATGAACCAACAGCCGCGCTCGGGGTCAAACAGGCCGCACACGTTCTTCGCATCGTGAACGAGGCAAAACGCCGGGGATTGGCCGTGATTTTCATCACTCACCAGGTCATGCATGCCATGGCAGTGGGCGATCATTTCGCAGTGTTGATCCGTGGCGCTATCGCTGCCGATTTCCGCAAAGGCGAACGGTCCCGCGAAGAGATCACCGACTTGATGGCGGGCGGCGAAACGATGGCAGATCTCGAAAGGCAAATCGAAGGCTATGCCGATGCTTAAGCTAACAACCCGACGCGTCGAGCTCCCAAGGTGTCGGTCGGGGAGCGCAGTCCAGTCCGGAGGTTGTCTCCCGGCCTCCCACTCTGAAAGGCGGTCCCCTCTTTATGATCTGGCAAACCTAAATGATCGTTAGAATTGCAGTCATCGGCGCAGGATTGATGGGCGCGGACCACGCCAAGATCATTGCGGAGGATTTGCCGGGCGCGCAGTTGCAAATTGTGTGCGATATGGACGTCACCCGCGCACAAGGCTTGGCGGATCGCTATGGGGCGGTCGATGTTGCCATCGACCCGGACATCGTGATTGCCCGCGATGACGTGGATGCGGTAATCTTGGCCAGCCCGGATTTTACCCATGCGCCGCTGTCATTGGCCTGCATCAAAGCGGGTAAGCGGGTGCTATGTGAAAAACCTTTGTCGCAGCTGCCGGGTGAATGTCTTGCTGTCATGGCCGCTGAACAGGCCTCAGGTGCGAAACATGTGATGTTAGGTTTCATGCGCCGTTATGACCAATCTTATATCGAGATGAAGCAGGCGCTTGACGGTGGCACTTTGGGTCGCGCTTTGATGATGCACAATTTCCACCGCAACGTGGAAACGCCTGCCGCTGATTTCACGGGCGCCATGGCGATCACAAACTCTGCGCCGCACGAATTTGACGTGGTTCGCCATGTGCTGGGAACAGAATATGCGTCGATCACGGCCTTTCAGCCAAAGCGCTCTGACGCGCTGGTGGCCCCTGTCGTCATGGTTCTGGAAACCACAGATGGCCAGCTGGTGACAATCGAGATCAACAACAATGCCGCCTACGGATACGACGTACGCGGCGAATTGGTGGGCGAGGCAGGCGCGATTGCAATGAACAGCGTGGCCTACACCCGCACTGACATGAAACTGTCAAGTTCCACCCGCTATGAATCCGATTGGCGAGGCCGTTATCATGCGGCTTATGTTCGCCAAAACCGCGACTTTCTGGCCTATGTCGAAACGGGAAAATTCCCTGACATTGCATCGGATTGCTGGGATGGATACTGCGCCGCGATTGTAGCCCAAGCTGGCATTGAAGCCTTGGTTTCGGGTACGAAAACACAGGTCGTGATGGCCCCCAAACCGGAGTTTTACGCATGAAACTGGGCTTTGTGTCTGACAGCCTTGGTGGAATGTCTTTCACCGACATGCTCGATCATGCGCAGCGCGTGGGCGTTTCGGGGGTTGAGGTAAACACCTGCGGGTGGTCAACGGCGCCACATTTCGATCTAAAAGGACTGCTGGGCAACAAGACGGCCCAAGCCGCCTTTCAGAAAGAGTTTTCTGATCGCAACCTTGAGATCATCAGCCTGAATGCTAACGGAAATCCGCTGCATCCGACTGACCCGACACATGGACAGGGGCTGCGCGACACCATCTGCGTCGCGGGTGAAATGGGCATCAAGACCGTTTGCACCATGTCGGGCCTACCAGCAGGGTCCGCCAATGATGCTATGCCCAACTGGATCGTTTCCTCATGGCCACCTGAAACGCAAGATATTCTGCGCTTTCAATGGAACGAGAAACTGATCCCGTTTTGGATCGAAATTGTTGCGCTGGCACAGGAAAACGGGGTCGAGAAGATTGCATTGGAAATGCATGGCAACCAATGCGTCTACAACGTGCCGTCGCTGTTGAAACTGCGCGAAGCTGTAGGTCCGATTGTCGGCGCTAACCTTGATCCAAGCCACCTATTTTGGATGGGGGCTGATCCGTTGATTGCAGCGCAGGCATTAGGGCATGCAATTTATCACGTGCATGCAAAAGACACGATGCTTAATGCACCTGTGCAGGCAACCACCAGCTTACTGGAGAATGGCTCTCTTATGGATGTTCCGGCCCGCAGCTGGTCTTATATCACGCTCGGGTTTGGCCACGGTGAAGAATGGTGGCGACAGTTCTGCTACCGACTCAAAATGGCAAATTACGATGGTTGGCTTTCGATCGAGCATGAAGACGTTTTGCTGAACTCGTTAGAAGGATTGGAGAAGTCCGTGACGCTTCTTCAAGGTGTTATGCCTGATCGCCCGGCAGATTATAGGCCACAGGACATTTGAGGCCCGGGCGTGCGCCTGAGTGAATTGCCCAAACAGGGCGGTTGTTAAACAAAAGAAAAGGAGCGAGTGATGGCCCAATGGATCAATGCCTGCGCACAAAATGAAATCGACCAAGAAGACGTGATCCGTTTCGATCACGGGGAGCGCACGTTCATCATCGTTCGCGATCACGAGGATAATTATTATTGCTCTGATGGGTTGTGTACCCATGAGGAAGTCCACCTGAGTGATGGCTTGGTCATTGAAGCCACCATTGAATGTCCCAAGCATTCGTCAATTTTTGATTGCACTAACGGTGAGGTGGAAACGCCGCCCGCCTGCGAAAACTTGCATACCTATCCGACCAAGCTTGAGAACGGACGGGTCTTTGTCGAGATTTAAGGCGGGGCTTTTGCGGCCTAGGGCCCCCCAAAAGACACATAATCTCGCTGGACTCGGTGTCGGCGCGCTTGTTAGAAAACTATGACGTAAAAACGTCATGGAGGCCAAATGGCAAACAGACCGACGATCAAAGATGTGGCGCGAGAGGCAGGTGTCAGTCCGACAACCGTTGACCGAGCGCTGAGCGGGCGGTCGGTCGTACGCGAAGAAACGATGCGAAAAATTGCTGATGCGGCGCACAAAGTTGGCTACCACAGCAAGGGTATCTTTTTGAGCCGATTGGACAAGCCGTTGCCGGAATTACGGCTTGGCTTTGTCCTACTTAAGAAGAGCCAGCAATTTTACAGTGATTTCGCCACCCACATCGAAGCGGCCATTTCAGAACGACATGATTACCGGATTACCTCTGATATTAGGTTTTCGTCGTCCCAGTCACCGGATGAGTTTACCGATCTGTTGAAAACTCTGGGCCGCCGCTGCGATGCGCTCGCGTGCACTGCCGTGAACGACCCTCGGCTAAACCGCGTGGTGCAAGACTTGAAGGACAAGAATGTACCGGTCGTGTCCCTCCTCAATGATTTCGCGCAAGGGATCCGGAAGAACTACATTGGCCTCAACAATATGAAAATCGGGCGGCTTGCTGGCTGGATGATAACGAAAACGGTGCATCAACCCGGGAAGCTTGCTATCTTTGTTGGCGGCAACCGTTGGCATGGACACGATTTGCGTGAAGTAGGGTACCGCTCATTTGTAAGAGAAAGCGATCTCGGATTTACAGTCCTTGATACCCTCGTGAACCTCGAAACGAGGCAAGTTACATATGAAGTTACGCTGGACCTTTTGCAGCGTCATCCGGACCTGCGCGGCATCTATATAGCGGGCGGTGGCATGGAGGGTGCGATTGCTGCGGTGCGAGAGGTGCATTCCACCCCGAAGGTCGCGTTGATAGTCAACGAACTTACCGCCGAAAGTCGGGCTGGACTGATTGACGGCTATGTCACTATGGTGATTTCTACGCCACTCAAAGAGCTTTGTAGGACTTTAATTGACCAAATGATTCAAGCCACTATCGAGGCGGACGATGGTGTGTCGGGGCAGATGTTTCTTGAACCCCGGATCGTGTTGCCGGAGTCATTTTAATGACGTAAAAACGTCATTTTTACCTCCATTAGAACGTCATGAATGACGCATTAATCACCTTGATGCATTGACCGAATCCCAAGAATGACACTCAGTGTTCTGCAACGCTGCGATCGGCCCGTCCGAAAAGACGTCCGTGTCGTGATGAGGGGGATACAATGAACTTTGCACTTAATCATATGACAGTTCCAAACCTGAGCTACGTCGATTTCCTTGATTTGGCGGCCAAGCTTGAGTGTGTCGGGGTTGAAGTCCGCAACGATATCGATCGTGAACTGTTTGATGGAGTGGACCCCGTTGAAGCAGGTGAGATGGCAAAGGATAGAAGTCTGCGCCTCGTGGGTTTGAGCCAAGTCTATCCGTTCAACACATGGGACGCAGAACGTGAAGTTGCGGTGCGGGATCTGATTGCAGTCGCAGAGGCCGTAGGCGCCGAAACTATCAGTCTGATCCCGCGTAATGACGGAACGGGGTTGGGCAACGGCGAACGCCAAGCCAACCTGCGCGTCGCAATGAAGGCGATTCTGCCGATGCTGATTGACGCAGGTATCGTCGCTTTGGTCGAGCCGCTTGGCTTTTTGCGGTCGTCGCTGCGCTCAAAATCGGAACTCGTCGATACCATCAACGCAATCCATGGAGACGATCACTTTAAACTGGTGCACGATACGTTCCACCACACGCTTGCTGGTGAGAATGCTATTTTCACTCAAGCCACTGGAATTATTCATATCTCAGCAGTTGTCGATCCAGACTTGAAGATCACCGAGATGGAAGACGAGCATCGGGTCTTGGTCGATGAGCAAGATCGTCTTGGCAATATCGAACAGATCCGTGCCCTGATTGCGGACGGATACGACGGACCAATTTCGTATGAGTGCTTCTCTCCGAGAACCCATGCGATGCCGGATCCCTACTCGGAAATCAAAGCATCATTCGAATTTATTACCTCGCGACTGCGGCAGGAGGCCGCCTGAGCAAGGGTTTGAATACCCCGAAGATTAAGGGGTTCCGGCAAAAGAAATGGTGTGCCGGACACCACAACGGGAGGAACCCAATGAAAAAGACTATTATAGCCGCAGGCCTAGCCTCGCTCTTGTCCACAACGGCCATTGCCGAAAATATCGGCGTTTCCATGGCGCTTTTTGACGACAACTTTCTGACAGTTCTGCGCAATGGCATCGAAGAGGAAGCCAACGGTATGGACGGTATCGACGTCCAGATCGAGGACGCACAAAATGACGTCGCGCGCCAACTTGATCAGATCAACAACTTTATTGCGTCTGGTGTAGACGCGATCATCGTAAACCCTGTTGATACGTCTGCAACACAGGCGATGACCGATGCGGCATCTTCTGCGGGTGTCCCGCTGGTATTTGTGAACCGTCAGCCGGTAAACGTTGATACGCTACCGGACAACCAGGCTTTCGTAGCTTCCAACGAAATCGAATCCGGCACACTGGAAACATTCGAAATCTGTAAGATGCTTCGCGCGCAGGGTCTTGGCGGCGGCGCTCGTGCCTATGTCATGATGGGTGAGCTTTCGAACCAAGCGGCGGTTCAACGCACCAAAGATATCGAAGACGTTCTTGGCATGGACATGTGTAACTTCATTGAAGTTATCGATCAGCAGACCGCCAACTGGTCGCGCGAGCAGGCAAACTCCTTGATGACCAACTGGTTGGCATCCAGTGAAGATTTCCACGCCGTTATCACCAACAACGACGAAATGGCACTTGGTGCGATTCAGGCAATGAAAGCCGCAGGCATTGATATGGCTGACGTTGTTGTCGGCGGAGTTGACGCCACACAAGACGCTCTGGCTGCAATGCAGGCCGGTGACCTTGATGTCACTGTGTTCCAGAACGCAGGCGGACAAGGTTCTGGCGCGTTGAACGCAGCGATTGCGCTCGCCAATGGCGAAGAAGTGGATCAAAAAGTTTACATCCCATTCGAGCTCGTGACACCAGCCAACATTGGCGACTACCTTTCACAAAACTAGGCCAACCGGCTTAGCAAATTGGAGCGGCGCACAAAATGCGCGCCGCTCCGGCAATTCGGCGTATCATCGGGCGGGAGCGGCTTGAGGGGGAAAACATGGCAGATCAAACATCACACGGCATAGGAGGACTGACTTACGATAAGTCCAAGCGCGCATGGCCGAACGAGGCCAACGTATTTATCGCGCTCGTTCTAATTATTTTGGCGTTTGAAGCCTTGGGGCAAATTCTGCCCTATATGGACAACACGAGCATGTTGTTTGACTTCAACACTAACCGCGACGGCACAATATTGAACGTCGCGAGGATCAAGATTGTGATCTTGCAGGTGTCGATCATCGGGATCATTTCGCTTGGAGTAACGCAGGTCATTATCTCCGGTGGTATTGATCTATCATCCGGCCCATTGGTCGGTGCGGCGGCTATGATCGTGATGTCGTTTGGTCAAACGGAACTTGTAAACGGTCAAATCAACCCCAAAGCGGTTTTCGGGCCTTGGGCTTTTGATCTCCCTGTTATCGTGCCGATACTTGCCGGCCTGGCGTTTGGCGCGCTGATAGGGTGTGTCAATGGCAGTCTGATCGCGTTCACGCGCATCCCACCTTTTATTGCGACGCTTGGCATGTTCCTGATTTGCCGCGGCATTTCGCAATGGTGGACCAAGGGGCAGCCAGTGTCTTTCCCTACCGAGCAATTCGCTGCGATCGGGTCGGGTATGATGCCCGTTGTGTGGTTTGCTCTACTTGCGATCCTTTTGTTCTTCATAATGAAATTCACCGTCTACGGAAAACATACCTATGCGATTGGATCTAACGAAGACGCGGCACGCATGTCAGGTATAAACGTCAAGCGCCACAAAGTCCTCGTCTATATGATCGCCTCAATGCTGGCAGCTTTTGCAGCGGTTGTGTTGAGTTCAAAGAACCTGACGGCACAGGCGGGCATGGGGCAATTTTACGAACTTTATGCGATTGCCATGGCGGTTATCGGCGGGGTCAGCCTGACAGGAGGTCGTGGATCTATTGTCGGCACAGTTCTTGGGGCCATGGTGTTCGGAGTCATCCAGTCCGGTTTCACGTTCATCAAGCTCGACGCGTTCTACCAACTTATGGCGATGGGTACGATTATCATCGGTGCGGTGGTGTTGGATCAGTATCGCCAGCAACGGTCTATGGCCGGTTAAAAGGAAATTTCATATGAGCAATAATATCATCCTAGAAACGCGCGATCTAACGAAACACTATGGTGGCGTGCATGCCCTCGAAGGCGCTAATTTCAAACTGCGCGACGGGGAACACATTGCGATCATGGGCGACAACGGGGCCGGAAAATCGACTTTCGTGCGCCAGATCACAGGTGTCGAGCAGCGTACCCGAGGCGACATTATTTTCGGCGGCAAACCTGTGCAATTCTCGGGCCCACTAGACGCACGAGAGGCCGGTATTGAAACCGTGTTCCAGACTTTGGCGCTGGCCGATGATCTGGACGTGCCGGATAATCTTTTTCTTGGGCGGGAAATCACGAAATGGAATTTTCTTGGTCCGTTCCGGCGACTTGATTACCGTGCGATGCGCGAGGCTACCCTTGCCGGGCTTGAGAAAACGGCGGTGAAAATTCCCAACATCCGCAATTCAATCCGCAACATGTCGGGGGGGCAGCGACAGTGCGTGGCAATCGCCCGTACAGCGACGTTCCACTCCAAGCTAACGATTATGGATGAGCCCACGGCGGCATTGGGCGTACAGGAAACCGCGCAGGTAGAGAACATCATCCGAACTCTCAAAGAAGCGGGTGAACCCCTTATTCTGGTCAGCCACAATATGCGTCAGGTGTTTGAGCTTGTGGACCGTGTCGTTGTGTTCCGGCGCGGACGGATTTGCGCTGACCTGGACATTACCAAGGGCGACATCACAGGCGAGGATGTTGTCGCTTATATCACCGGAGCCAAGACACAAGAGGGCTATGAAGACGCGGCCTAGCGACTTTGCCTTTTTGGCACTAGAGGCGGGCCGTCTAAACCATCTAGATTTGAGGCATCCATGAAACTTGGACTTGTAGGCTACGGTTTCGGTGGCCGGATTTTTCACGCGCCGTTCATTCAGGCCGCTGACGGCGTCGAGATCGGCGGCGTGGTGGCGCGGTCGGCCGACAAGATCGCGCAGATAGCCGTCGATCTCCCCGGTGTTCCGGTCTTTGCGAGTCTGTCCGATCTGATCGCAGATGGCAGCTTCGACGTGGTGACAATCACAACCCCGCCCGCGACACATACGCCTTTGACGCTTGAGGCTATTGAAGCCGGATTGCACGTGGTCTGCGACAAACCGTTCTCGATGAATCTTCGGGATGCCGCCCAAATGGCTGGGGCAGCGAAGCAGAAGGGCGTTTTGCTGAATGTGTTTCAGAACCGTCGGCGCGACACCGATTTGGTTACACTGGCTTCCTTGATTGATGCAGGAGAATTGGGGGATATCCAGCGCGTCCACAATCGGATGGACTTCGATCAGATAGAAACGCTAGAGCGCGGGCCAGATGGTGGTTTGTTGCGCGATCTGGGAAGTCATCTCGTGGATCAAATGCTCTGGCTGTTAGGGCCAGTTGAGTTTGTTGATGCGCAAATCAACCATCTCGAATTTTCTGAAGGCCGCACGGACGCAGATTTCGTGATCCACCTGCGCCACGTTAGCGGCGCTCACAGCTATGTTTCCGCGAGCAGAGCCAATCATTTCGATGCCCGTGAACTTCGGGTTTACGGGACAAAGGGCGCTTACGTTGTCAATGGCACCGACGTGCAGGCCCGCGCGGCCATTGATGGCAAACGACCCGCTACCTCCGACAATTGGGGCGAGGAACCGCAATCGGCTTGGGGAACGCTTTATTATGAAAGCGGCCCGCGCAGCATTCCGTCCCTTCGATCCGATTACAGCGATTACTACACCGAATTTGCCAAAGCAGTTCGGGATGGCACAGATGGGCCAGTCCCTGCGCGCCAATCTTTACGAACTGTCGAAGTGCTGGACGCGGCGCGCATCGCCGCTGCATCAGGGCAGATTGTTCAACTTGATTCAACACTACAACAAACCGACACACCGTTAGACTGGAGACTATTATGACCGTTCGTTTTGCAATTCTGGGTGCTGGTCGGATCGGCCAGGTTCATGCCCGCGCTGTCGTTTCAACCGAGGGCGCGTCCCTTGTCGCAATCGCCGATCCTATGGCGGCTGCGGCGCAAAAAGTGGCTGACAATTACGGTTGCGACATCCGCTCTATTGACGCGATTGCCGCAAGCGATGATGTCGATGCCGTGGCTATTTGTACGCCGACAGACACTCACGCCGACTTGATTGAGCAATTTGCCGGCGCCGGAAAGGCAGTGTTCTGCGAAAAGCCGATCGATCTTGATCTGGAGCGGGTCAAGGATTGCCTCAAGACCGTCAGCGAAGAAAACGCGACCTTGATGGTTGGCTTCAATCGTCGGTTCGACCCTGATTTTATGACGTTGAAGAAGGCTATTGACGACGGCAAGATCGGTGACGTCGAGATGGTCACGATTTCCAGCCGCGATCCCGGCGCACCACCTGCGGAATACATCAAGGTGTCGGGCGGTATTTTCCGCGACATGACAATTCATGATTTTGACGTGGCGAGATGGTTGCTGGGTGAAGAAATCGCAACCGTGCAAGCGGCGGCATCTGTCCTGACCGACCCCGAGATCGGTAAGCTGGGCGACTACGACAGCGTCAACGTCATCCTGACGACGGAAAGCGGAAAACAATGCACCATCACCAATTCGCGTCGTGCAACCTATGGCTACGACCAGCGGATTGAGGTTTTGGGATCCAAGGGGTCAGTCGCGGCCGAAAACATGCGCGAAGCCAACATCGTGTTGGCGGACGAGAGCGGGTTCCACCAGCCGCCGTTGCTCGACTTCTTCATGACGCGCTATATCGCTGCTTATGCCAACGAGATAGCCGGATTTGTTGCAGCCGTTTCGGGCAAGACCGCAACGCCAACCACCGGCCACGACGGAATGGTGGCGCTGGCACTGGCGGATGCGGCTTTGTTGTCAGTGGCGGAGCAGCGCGTGGTGAAATTGTCGGAACTAAAGGTTTCGACATGACCAAGACCCTTGATTTAATCACGATTGGTCGAAGTTCGGTTGATCTCTATGGCGTGCAGATTGGTGGACGCCTAGAGGACATGGGGGCGTTTGATAAATATATCGGTGGCTCACCAACGAATATCGCCTGTGGGACTGCGCGGTTGGGGTTGAAGTCTGGGGTTGTCACGGCGGTTGGTGATGAACACATGGGCCGCTTCATTAAGGAACAACTGGCGCGGGAAGGTGTGAGCACGAAGGGGGTGAAAGTTGACCCTGACCGCCTGACGGCACTGGTGTTGTTGGGTATCCGCGACAGCGAACAATTCCCGTTGATATTCTATCGCGAGAACTGCGCCGATATGGGACTGACGGTGGATGATGTCGACGAGGAGTTTATTATGTCGGCCCGTGCAGTGGTGGCGACAGGCACACACCTGAGCCATCCGCAGGTCGAGGCGGCGACGCTGAAGGCATTAGAAATCGCGCGGACTAATGACATGCAGACCGCGCTTGATATTGATTACCGTCCAAACTTGTGGGGCGTTGCGGGCCACGGTGATGGCGAAAGCCGTTTTGTTGAAAGCGCGGAAGTTACGTCCAAGCTTCAGACCACTTTGCATTTGTTTGATTTGATCGTGGGCACCGAAGAGGAGTTCCACATAGCTGGGGGCACCACCGACACCATCGCGGCGCTACGGGCCGTCCGCGCCGTGTCAGGTGCAACTTTGGTGTGTAAGCGCGGCGCGGATGGTGCGGTGGCGTTTAGGGGTGACATTCCGGAGATCCTTGACGATGGCCAATCCGGTCCGGGCTTTCCGATTGAGGTCTTTAATGTCTTGGGCGCGGGCGACGGCTTTATGTCCGGCCTTCTCAAGGGGTGGCTGGACGGTGAGGATTGGGCAAACACGTTGAAATATGCCAATGCCTGTGGCGCCTTTGCCGTTTCGCGACACGGTTGCACTCCAGCTTATCCATCTTGGGACGAACTCCAGTTTTTCTTTGAGCGCGGCATCAAGCAACCCGATCTGCGCAACGATGTCGAACTGGAACAGGTCCACTGGGCTACGAACCGTCGGGGCACTTGGTCTTCGGTCAAAACTTTCGCGTTTGATCACCGTTTGCAGCTTGAAGAGATGGACGGGTACAGCCTGAAGAAAGCCGGTGCCTTTAAACGACTCTGCCTTGATGCGGCTCTGCAAGTGCAGAACGGGCAGCCGGGTTTCGGAATTCTATGTGACAACCGGATCGGGCGTCGCGCGCTTCATGCCGCCAGCGGATCAGGACTGTGGATTGGCAGACCGACAGAATTGCCAGGATCACGCCCGATCGAGTTTGAGCCGGAGTTGGGCGAGGATTTTGGCCAATTGCGAGAATGGCCGAGAGAGAATGTCGTGAAACTGTTGGTCTTTTGTCATCCAGATGATGACGTCGATACAAAGAAGACTCAGGAGGAGCGGGTTAAGCGCCTATTTACGGCGGCGCGGCGCAACGATTTGGAATTCCTGCTTGAGGTGATCCCATCCAAGGTTGGCCCCGTCGATGATATGACGACGCCAAAACTGATCCAGCAATTTTACGATGTCGGCGTCTATCCCGATTGGTGGAAGCTTGAACCGTTCAAGACTGACGCCGCATGGTCCAACGCGGTAGAGGCAATCGAGCGCAACGATTCGCGCACGCGCGGGATTGTGGTTCTGGGTCTTGATGCCCCCCAGAGCGAGCTTGCAGCGTCTTTTGCGCTCGCGGCGAGACAGCCGTTGGTCAAAGGGTTTGCTGTTGGCCGCACCATCTTTGGTGATGCGGCGCGTGCATGGATGCAAAATGAAATGTCGGACGCTGACGCGGTTGATCATATGGCGGCTCGCTTCGCAGGGCTTTGCGACGTCTGGGATGCGGCGCGTGTTGATGCCCGATTGAATAGGGAAAAAGCTAATGGTTAATACAATTCGACTGACAGCGGCGCAGGCCATGGTGAAATTTGTTGCGGCCCAGAAAACCGAAACCGGAGAGCCGTTTATCGCCGGATGTTGGGCTATTTTTGGTCACGGGAATGTCGCGGGGGTGGGTGAGGCGCTGTACCAAGCGCAAGACGACCTGCCGACGTGGCGCGGGCACAATGAACAGACAATGGCACACGCAGCGATCGCCTATGCCAAACAATTAGGCCGCAAGCGGGCAATGATGGTCAGCTCTTCCATCGGGCCGGGAGCCACCAATATGGTCACCGCCGCCGCTTTGGCCCACGTGAATCGCCTACCAGTTCTTTTGGTGCCGGGAGATGTGTTTGCCAATCGCGGTCCTGATCCGGTTCTGCAACAAGTCGAGGATTTCAACGACGGCACGGTAAGCGCAAACGACGTGTTCAAACCTGTCAGTCGTTATTTTGACCGCATCACACGGCCCGAACAATTGTTGACGGCATTGCCGCGTGCCTTTCGCACAATGACCGATCCTGCGGATTGTGGTCCAGTGACATTGGCATTCTGTCAGGATGTGCAGGCAGAGGCCTTCGACTATCCCGAAAGCTTTTTTGCGCCCAAGGTCTGGGTCGCGCGCCGGATGCGTCCGGACGTTGATGAATTGGCCGCGATGGCGGATGCAATCAGGGCCGCCAAGCGTCCGATCATCGTTGCGGGTGGCGGGGTGCACTATTCGGGCGCAACGGAGGCCTTGCGCAGCTTTGCCGAGGCACACAATATTCCCATTGCTGAAACGCAGGCGGGGAAATCCGCGCTTCCATGGGACCATCCTCTCAATCTGGGGCCGATCGGGGTGACGGGGGGTGCGCCAGCGAATGCGGTGTGCGCCGAGGCTGATTTGGTGTTCGGCGTCGGCACACGGTTTCAGGATTTCACCACTGGGTCATGGGGATTGTTCGCCAATCCCGTTCGTCGGATCGCCTGTCTGAACGTGGCGGCCTATGATGCGGCCAAGCATGACGCTTTGCCGCTTTTGGCGGACGCAAGGGCGGGGCTTGGCGAATTGTCTGCCGCTCTGGGAAAACATCAATCGACGGCTGGGATTGACGGCCTGACATCCGACTGGTTTGACAAGGTTGATCCCTTGACCACCGCGCCGGATGGCAATGCGCTTCCTACCGACATGCAGGTCGTGGGTGCGGTGCAACGCGCGGCAACTGACGACACGGTTGTGATGTGCGCAGCGGGCACGATGCCCGGTGAGCTCCATAAGTTGTGGAAATCCAGCCGCCCGATGTCTTATCACATGGAATACGGTTTCAGCTGTATGGGCTATGAGATTGCGGGCGCTATGGGCATCAAGATGGCGCAACCAGACCGCGATGTGATCTGCTTCACTGGCGACGGCACCTATATGATGGCGAATTCAGAAATGGCGACAGCGGCGATGATGGGCATTTCGTTTACTGTCTTGGTGACGGACAATCGCGGCTATGGTTGTATCAACAGGCTGCAAATAGGCACAGGTGGGGCAGAGTTTAACAACCTGCTAGACCATTCAGTGCACTCACAGCCCTCTGCCATCGACTTTGCGGCCCATGCGGCCTCAATGGGGGCGACGAGCGTTAAGGTTACCTCCATTGCCGATCTGGAACTGGCTTTGTCAAAGCGGGGCGATGTGGCGGGACCATATGTTGTGGTGATTGACACCGATCCATATCCCTCGACCGAACACGGCGGCACATGGTGGGACGTTGCTGTGCCACAGGTATCCAAGCGCGATAAAATAAACGCAGCACGATCCGCATATGAAATTAATAAAACAAAGCAAAGGACAGACTGATGGCTGTCAAAATTGGCATTTCCCTAATCGCTTGGCAGAACGATGACCTGCCGGACTTGACCGCCGGATTCACGACCGAGGGCGCAATGGAGGACGCAGGGCGCATCGGCTATCAGGGTGTCGAACGCGGCCGCCGGATGCCAGCCGATACGGATGGGCTGCGCAGCTATCTCGACCGTTACGGCGTGTCGCTGTGTGGGGGGTGGTGTTCAGGCAGCCTGATGACCGCCTCGCTCGAGGATGAGAAAGCCGCCGTGCTTCAACAAGTAGAACAATTCGTGGCACTTGATGCGCCTTGCATCGTTTACGCTGAATGTTCGAACAGCGTGCAGGGCGACCTTTCTATGCCCGTTCGTAATCGCCCGAAGTTAAGCCGTGACGACGTGAAATCCTACGCATTAAAGCTGACGGAACTAGCCAAATGGATGTCGGACAAGGGGATGACGCTGTCATATCACCACCATATGGGCAGCATGATTGAAGACTCCGAAGACATAGATTGGCTCATGGAGGGGTCGGGCCCCGAAGTGACGCTGCTATATGATACAGGCCATTTGCTATTTGCGGGGGCCGACCCGCTGGAGGTACTCGATCGATGGGGTGACCGCGTGCACCATGTTCATTTCAAAGACGTGCGTCCCGACAAGATGGCATGGGTTCGCACAGAAAATCGCAGCTTTCTGGATGGCGTGCGGGCAGGGGTTTACTCAGTACCAGGCGATCCCGAAGGCTGCATTGATTTTCAGGCAATAACAGATCGGCTTAAGGCGATGGATTATGGCGGCTGGATTGTGGTCGAGGCTGAGCAAGATCCGGCGCTGGCTCCGCCGTATGAATATTCAAAGTTGGGCTATGATCATATCGTCGACATTTGTGGCCGCTCTGGCCTGACACTCAAAAACTGAAGGGAACGTCATGGCTGATTTGCTGAAAAAACCGTTTGGAACCCGCGGCAAGGTGCATCAAATCACACGCGAAAGCGCAGGCTGGCGATATGTCGGTTTCTCGCTTTATCGCCTGAAAGCCGGGGACGAAGCGGCAGAAGTGACCGGCGACCTTGAAGTCATCCTTGTTATGGTCGAAGGCAAGGCGGCCATCACCGGTGGTGGTCAGGATTGGGGCGTTTTGGGCGACCGCATGAACGTGTTCGAAAAGACGCCGCCGCATTGCCTATATCTGCCGAATGGCACGGATTGGGCGGCCAAGGCTGAAACCGATTGTGTCATTGGCGTCTGCACGGCACCGGGCATTGGCGGGCATAAAGCACGGCGCATCGGGCCCGACGGCATCACCTTGACAGAGCGCGGCACAGGAACCAACACACGCCACATCAACAATATAGCGATGGAAAACGAGGATTACTGTGACAGTTTGTTGGTGACCGAGGTGTTCACACCGGCGGGCCATTGGTCGTCCTATCCAAGCCACCGACACGATGAAGACGATTACCCCCACATCACATACCTTGAGGAAACCTATTACCACCGCCTAAACCCTGCGTCAGGCTTTGGTATCCAAAGGGTCTATACCGACGACGGGCAGTTGGACGAAACAATGGCGGTGTCTGATGGCGACGTCGTTTGCGTGCCGCGCGGTCATCATCCCTGTGGCGCCCCCTACGGGTTCGAGATGTATTACCTCAATGTCATGGCTGGGCCGCTCCGAAAGTGGCGTTTCGTTGCGGCTCCCGAGGTTGAATGGATCATGGAACGCGACGCCTAGAAGGATTCCGGCACATACAACTGAGGTGTCAGGAAGTGCTGGCCCGGGCTGGAAGTTTGTCCGCTAAGCTGCGACTCAATCATCAACTGAACCACATTTTCGCACAGTTCTTGCAGCGGTGTGGCAATAACCATTGTGGCATAGCGATCTACAAGGGCTTTTCGGCTGTCATCTGTCAGCTCATTTACGACGAGCGCCACCTTACCGGGCGGCCGCTTTTCGCGCAAAGCGGCGATCGCGCCTTCCATCCCGCCGCCGGCTACATAGATGCCACGCAGATCTGGTTGGCGGTCCAGGAGATCTAGCGTTGCTTCATAGGTGACCTGGCGGGTTTCGAGATTGACCACCGTGTCGATCATTGAGAAATCCGGCGCGTATTCGCGGATGTAACTTTGGAATCCCGTCTCGCGCATCAGATGTCCGTGCCACCGGTTGCCGCCCACAAATACAGCCAACTTACCGGGAGTGCGTGCGTGCGTTGTTAGCATCCATGCCGCAGTTCGTCCGACTTTGACGTTGTCCAGCCCAAGGTAGTTCTGTCGGATGTTTTGGGCAAAGTCGTTCAACAGCGCAAAGACAGGCGTGCCTGTGCGGGCAAGGTCGCTTACCAGTTCGGATAGGGACGGGTGGTTGATTGCCGATGTCGCAATCGCATCCGTCTGCTGCGCAACGACTTCTATTTCTTTTGCGAAGTCGTCTGGCGCTTGCGACGCTGCGAAGCGAATGACTGCCCGGCCACGGATGTCGGTCCGGCTATTGACAACATCTTGCAGGGCTGCTGCGAAATTACGGTAAAACTCTTGCGATCCTTTATGAAGTACGAATCCAAAACGGATCAGAGGGCGACTGGCCTCGTCGCGTCGTGCGGATAACACGCGGGTCGGGTAGCCGATACGCTCGGCCGCGTCCAAAACACGATCGAGTGTTTCCTGGCGCACGTTGGAGCGCCCGTTAAGCGCACGATCCACCGTCGCAACGCCGACGCCTGCGGCATACGCAAGATCTTTAAGGGTCGGGCGCTTCGTCATGGGTGTCCTTGATTGAATCACATCACTTGTTGGCGTTCTGATGATGTATTTTGATGTATAATCATGCTCACCACAAGACGAGAAATGCCGCAGTCTGATACTCATAGGTTAGATTGCTGATAACGAGATATGACGATGCAAAAACGTGATTATTCGCTGCTGGGACCGGATGCGCAGCGCGCAGTTGAGACAGGATTGGCAGCTGCCAACTGGTATCATACGGACATCGCGCGCAAAGACATGAAGGCGCTGATGAAGCGCGAGGATCAGCCTGCGATCCGAGACACGGTGATCTTGTTCAGCGCCATGACGATCTTTGTTGTTTTGGGTGTAGCGCTTTGGCCATCTTGGTGGTCGGCGCCGTTCTGGCTCGCCTATGGTGTTCTATATGGATCAGCGATGGACAGTCGCTGGCACGAATGCGGGCATGGTACACCATTCCGCACTGCGAAATATAATGACTGGGTCTACCAAATCGCGTCATTCTGCATGGTTCGCAATCCGGTGACGTGGCGTTGGGGTCATGCGCGCCACCATACCGATACCGTAATCGTCGGTCGCGACCCCGAGATCGTCGCGATGCGGCCACCTGCGCTGTTTCGCATTCTTCTGAACTTCTTTGGTATTCTGGATGCGTTCCAAGGCTGGAAAACGATGGTCCAGAATGCATTTGGCCACCTTGATCCCGAAGCCGCAAGTTACATCCCCCAAAGCGAGCAGCCCAAGGTGTTTCGCACAGCGCGGATCTGGGTTGCGATCTATGCGGTTGTCCTGCTTCTTGCGGTGGCGACGCAATCTATTCTACCGCTCATGATCATCGGATTGCCGCGCCTTTACGGGGCCTGGCATCACGTTATGACCGGCATTTTGCAGCACGCCGGTCTTGCAGATAACGTCATCGACCACCGCCTGAACAGCCGCACGGTCTACATGAACCCGATCAGCCGGTTCATCTACTGGAACATGAACTACCACGTGGAACACCATATGTTTCCAATGGTTCCCTATCATCGGCTGCCCGAATTGCATGCGGCGATCAAACATGACCTGCCGGCGCCGAATCCGTCAATTTGGCAAGCCTACAAAGAGGTTTGGCCAATCCTGAAGCGGCAACTGACTTATCATGATGAATTTCTGATGCGCAGCCTCCCCGGGGGAGCGCAGCCATACCGCAACGATTTGCATCAAAGCGCACTTGGAGAAACGACTCCAACAGCGACTCCGGCAGAATAAGGAATAGATAAATGGCAAACTGGATTGACGCCTGCGCGGCAGACGACATCGACGAAGAAGACGTGATCCGTTTTGATCACGATGGGCGCACCTTTGCGGTTTATCGCTCGCCCGATGACAATTATTTCTGCACCGACGGACTTTGCACTCATGAACAGGTGCATCTGGCAGATGGTCTTGTGATGGATCACACCATTGAATGCCCTAAACACAACGGTCAGTTTGACTATCGTACGGGCGAGGCAACACGCACACCTGTCTGTGTGAACCTTGGGGTGTATCCGGTCAAGGTTGAGGGCGGTCGCGTCCTGATCGACATTTGAATGTCGGGCATTGTCATCATCGGGGCAGGGGAGTGCGGTGTGCGTGCGGCCTTTGCTGCCCGTGCCGAAGGCTTTGACGGTGAAGTTACGCTGGTTGGCGACGAATGCGGCATGCCCTACGAACGCCCGCCGCTTTCCAAACCCGACGCGAATGGTGCAACCCTTAAACCGATATGCACCGCAGAGATGTTGGCTGCGAAAAACATTATGCTGTTAGATGGAGTTGCGGCAAAGCATATTAATAGGGAAGCCTCATGTGTACGCCTGTCCACCGGTGAGGATTTGACGTATTCGCGGCTGCTTTTGGCGACAGGTGCTAGCCCGCGCAGGTTGACATGCGAAGGCGGCGAACACGCGGTGACGCTGCGGACCATTGAAGACGCGAACCGGATTTACAGTGCAGCTGTGAAAAGGACACGCACGGTAATAATCGGGGCTGGTCTTATAGGGCTGGAACTCGCCGCCGAACTGGTTGGACGTGGTAGCAAAATTACGGTTCTAGAAGCCGGGCCAGTGCCGCTTGGCCGCAATGTTCCGCAACCCCTCGCACAACGTATAGTCGAGCGCCACCTAGCCGAGGGCGTGGATATCGTCTGTAACGTCGAGGTCGCGCGCATTTCCAGTCGTGCTGTCGAATTGGTGGGCGGTCAGTTGATTGCCGCAGATCTGGTTGTTGCGGCCATTGGTGTTGTTCCAAATACGGATCTCGCACAGGCCGCTGGTTTGTATATCGGTAACGGGATCGCCGTTGATGAGGCATTGCGCACCATTGACACCAACATTTTTGCCGCTGGAGATTGCGCAAGTGTGAACTTCTCGGGGCTTGGGCTTCAAAGATTTGAAACTTGGCAGAATGCTCAGTTCCAAGGTGAGATCGCGGGTCGGAACTTGGCAGGTGCGTCGGGTGTTTTCCAACCTCCAGTCTGGTTTTGGTCCGATCAATACGACCTTGGCTTGCAGGGTGTCGGTCAAACCATTGGAAAAGCTACTGCGCAACGCACGCTTTCGGATGATGCAAAGATCCTGTTTTACCTGAATGATGCCGGACAATTGGTTGGCGCGGCTGGCTTGGGTGTCGGTAACGCGGTCGCCAAAGACATCAAGCTGGCGCAGAAACTGATTGAGGCCAAAGTGGCGGTCGCGGCTGCAAGCCTTGAAGATCCAACAACAAATTTAAAGAAATTGCTCAAACCCGCTCCGGCGAACTGAGCTTAAGGAGAACGACATGGATCTTTATCACAAGCGGCCAACAGTGGCGGATATTCGAGCGCTTAAGGGCAAGCGTCAACTGACGATGTTATACGTAGAAACGCCCGATGAGGCCGCGGCGGCGGCGGCGGCGGGGATTGATATGTTGTCGATTATTGATCCCGCTTGGACCGAAGAAATGCGCAAGGCGGCGGGAAATTGTTTTGTGCAGGTCGGGCTGCTTTACGGTCAACTCGTAACGCTTGAAGATTACCAACGTGCCGCGCACCGCGCGATGCAAGTGGGCGGCGATTGCGTCTATTGTGCATCGTCCATGGGCACGATCAAAGCGCTCGCTGATGATGGAATTCCGGTTGTAAGCCATGTTGGTCTGATCCCGTCCAAGTCAACATGGACCGGCGGCTTTAAAGCCGTGGGAAAAACCGCTGAGAGCGCAATGCAGGTTTTGGACCACGTCAGACAACTCGAAGACATCGGCTGTTTCGGCGTGGAACTGGAAGTCGTTCCTGATCGCGTCGCGATTGAAATATCGAAACGAACAAACCTTGTTTTACTCGGCATGGGGGCTGGCCCGCATGCTGACGCGCAATACCTATTCGCCGAAGACGTATTGGGGTGCACTACGGGCCATAAGCCGCGCCACGCAAAGACGTACCGCAATTTTGCCAGCGAATTCGACCGCCTGCAGCAAGAACGCATTGCCGCGTTCCGCGAGTTCAAGGCCGATGTCGATGGGGCTGCCTATCCAGCAGCAGACCATTCCGTAAAAATCAGCGATGACGAGCTAGAAAAATTCATCGCCCGATTGAATGATACCGCGACCTGAATTTGGGCCCTTCCGCCGCACTCCATTTTGAAAGCCAATAATGCCCAATCTTGCCCTTACAGTGTCATGCGTTTCTACCATTGGTATCGTCGCAGCAATCTCGACCTTCCTTGCAAAGCATGAGTGTAACATCACCGACAGTGCCCAATTTGACGACCCAATCACTGGCGCGTTTTTCACGCGCGTTAGTTTCAAGGCGCCCGACGCCATGGATATGGATGACCTGCGCGGTCATTTTAACGAAACTGCCGCGCAATTTAAGATGGACTGGGCCATCCACGACCAAGCCACGAAAATGAAAGTTGCGATCATGGTGTCGCGTTTCGGGCATTGTTTGAACGATCTGCTTTATCGCTGGCGCATCGGTGCCCTGCAGATTGATATTGTCGCAGTAATTTCAAACCACACCGATTATCAAAAGCTGGTCGTCAATCATGACATCCCATTTCATCACATCAAAGTCACGAAGGAGAATAAGCCGGACGCCGAGGCGCGGATCATGCAAGTGATTGAGGAGTCCGATGCTGAGCTCGTTGTCTTAGCGCGGTATATGCAGATCCTAAGCGACCAGATGTGCCAAAAAATGTCAGGCCGCATTATCAATATCCATCACTCATTTCTGCCGAGTTTCAAAGGTGCAAACCCCTATAAGCAGGCCTTTGAACGCGGTGTGAAACTGATTGGTGCAACGGCGCACTATGTAACGGCCGACCTTGATGAGGGGCCGATCATTGAACAAGACACAATCCGCGTAACGCATGCGCAAAGCGCAGGCGATTACGTCACACTTGGTCGTGACGTCGAAGCGCAGGTATTCGCCAGGGCGATCCATGCCCATATTCACCACCGCGTATTTCAAAATGGCGACAAAACCGTGGTCTTTCCGGCCAGCCCTGGGGGCTATGCTTCGGAAAGACTGGGTTAAACATAATCGGTCGTCGCATGTGAAATTTGGCTGTACGCGGCCGTAATCGCGGCCACGTATCCGTGGACTCCAAGTCCGGCAATGACGCCCGTTGCAATCCCGGACACATATGAGGGCTTTGTCAGAATAAACCACCTTGCCCGACAGCATCTTGGAAATTAACTTCTGTGACATGCCCAATCCTGTATCCTTTCGCTACTTCAAAACCAGTCCAGAGATCATCCAGCTTGCGGTTATGCTGTATGTGAGATTTCCACTCTCACTGAGAAATGTAGAAGACCTGCTTCATGAGCGTGGCGTGGATGTAAGCTATGAATCTGTCCGCTACTGGTGGCACCGGTTTGGCTCTAAGTTCGCAGGCGAGATCAAAAAGCGAAGGGCCGGGGGCCTGCAGTCGAGCAACTGGAAGTGGCACCTTGATGAAGTCTTTGTGAAGATAAATGGGGAAAGACATTACCTCTGGCGTGCAGTCGATCATGAGGGCGAGGTTCTAGAAAGCTACGTTACCAAAAAGAGGGATAAGAAAGCCGCTCTCAAGTTTATGAAAAAAGCTATGCGTAGGTATGGATCACCCAATGAGATCGTCACAGATAGGCTACGATCGTACAGTGCAGCAGCAAAAGAGCTGGGCTGTGCAGATAAGCAAGTTACACAGCGATGGGCAAATAACAGAGCGGAGAATTCACACTTACCTTTTCGACGACGAGAACGTGCGATGCTGCGGTTCAGGCGTATGCACAGCCTCCAGAAGTTCGCCTCAATTCACGCCTCATTTCACAATCACTTCAATTCACAAAGGTCACTATCAACTCGCACTAACTTCAAGATAAACCGCGATGCTGCTCTTACTGAGTGGCGCTCTCTTATCGCCTCATAGAATGCACGCTCTCAACGCTTCTGATGCTTGAGCCGATTTGTCTGACAGCGGCCGTTAATCGATTACTGATGCTTGGGCTACTTAGTCTGACAGCACCGCCACCACATTCTGCCCATTCCTGTTC
>Ga0233432_10000715_pt1 | contig 31808 bp, 20 predicted proteins | sample SI_122_August201_6_FD_179870 | JGI IMG/M metagenome (GOLD analysis project Ga0233432, IMG submission 179870) | Seawater microbial communities from Saanich Inlet, British Columbia, Canada - SI_122_August2016_10_MG | ecosystem: Environmental > Aquatic > Marine > Inlet | place: Canada: British... | reverse complement strand
ACCGATCGGATTCAAGATTATGCCTTAGCTATTCTTGATATGGCACAGTTTGATATAGAATATGCTTTTGATTCGCTCCCAATGGAGAAGAAAATACCAGTAGAAATAAGAGAAAACACCTATCTCATCATAAAGGAAGCATTAAATAACGTGGTAAAGTATTCCAATGGTGATCGGGTGTCGATTGGGCTAGCGCTGGTAGAAAATACACTATATGCGAAAGTTTTCGATAATGGTAGTGACATCAGTCAAACCAAAAAAACAGGCCATGGTTTACGTAACATGGAAATGCGAGCGCAAAGAATGAATGGAATACTTACCATAGACAATGAAAAAGGTTTTTCTGTCTCTATACAGATTCCTTTAATCAATTAGCATTGGCAAACCCCTAATTCAGGTATATGGCACAAGTTGGCATTATAGAAGACAACAAAAAGATTCGGCAACTCATGCAGAGGTATCTAGACATGCAAGAAGATATGTCCTGCCAAGTAGCTACGGAAAGTGTAGAGGAAATGTTGGACTATTTAACGACGTATCCACATCCCAATGTACTATTGATGGATATACAGTTACCTGGTATGAGTGGGATAGAAGGCATGAAAATTATCCAGCAAAAATATCCTGATATCGAAATAATAATGTTGACTGTTTATCATGATTCTCACAAAATATTTGACTCCTTAAAAGCAGGAGCATCAGGCTATTTATTAAAGCACACATCGTTACCTGAAATCAAAGATGCCATTGAGTTATTAATGCAGGGAGGGGCGCCCATGTCTCCCCAGATTGCCCGTAAGGTAATCACACACTTTAATGAAAGAGGACAAAAGCAACAAGAGAGTAATCTTACAAACAGGGAACAAGACATTGTCAATGGCTTGGTCGATGGACTTAGTTATAAGTTGATAGCCGATCGACTAGACATTTCTATTGATACCGTAAGAGCTCACATACGCAACATCTACAAAAAATTACACGTTAATTCTAAAGCAGAAGTAATAGCAAAGTCGCTTAGAGGCGAGTTGTAGAAAGAAGTACTAACATCAATATGTGATAGTACCTAGTAATTAAATTATTCATATTAAACGTAGAAGTTAACACAAAACTGGAGGTCATATGAAAGCCCATTCGTTTATAATCATGATACTTACAATAGGATTTGGATGGCTTAGCACTGGATGCTACACGCAAATGCAGCTATCATATGATTTGGATCGTCCTACTCAGGTTAGCGAAAATGGATATTATTCTTGGGACGATGATGAACGAACATCCTCAGGATACAACTGGTCATCTACCAAGCAAACCTCCAATCCTAACTACAGCGAGGAGCGTCGACCCCAAAATGAACCATCTACCATTTCGCTAGACAAAACAAGCAGCATGAATCTTTCAGAACAAAGCATTTATTACAAAGATTACGAGGCTGAGCAATGGTATGATGAGCATTATATACATGCTATCAATTCAACCAATTATAACTCTTACCATAATGAAAATGGTCATGACTATGCCTACGATCTTGGATACAAAAATGGTTTTGATCGCGGTTATAACCGGGGATATCGTGATGGTTGGTTTGATGATGATTTTTGGGTTGATTGGTACGCAAAGCGTTGGTGGCGTTTGCATGTAGGATGGTGGAGAGGGCACTATGGATATTATAGCGCTTGGAGTCCGAGTTCTTATTGGGCATGGAGTGGATATGGTGGTTGGTCATGGTATAGTCCATATGACCCCTTTTATAACAGCTGGAATGGCTTTTATGGATTTAACTCCTATAGATATGGGTATTACGGAAATATTGCATATTGGGGTTATTCCCCTTATGGTGGGACGACCATATTCATTGGAGAGGCAAATAACCGTTCAAATACAGATAAGCTTCGTGGAGCAAGACGATATGGTCTAAGTAGTTCAACTAATTCGACGTTAAACAGGGGAGTTGGAGAAAATGCATCTTCAAAAGCAGTTCGCACTCGTTCTGCCTCTCAAAATGGTCGATCAGGCTGGGAAAGTACACCTTCCTCACCAACCCGATCTAGAAGTATATACAATAGTGGTGGAAGTAGTGGAACAACAGGGCGTTCAACAGGGCGGACCGTTCGTTCCTCTGGTAGCAGTGGCAGTAGTTCTAAAGGAACCGTTCGTAGTTCAGGAAGTCGTTCCACGGGTCGATCTACCGGTTCGTCTTCAAGTGTAGGCCGGTCTACCGGAAGTTCAAGCCGAAGCTCAAGTGCGGTTCGATCAACAAGCAGAAGTTCAAGCCGTAGCTCAAGCGCGGTTCGATCAACTAGCGGTAGTTCTAGCCGAAGCTCAAGCGCGGTAAAAAGTACAACACGCTCAAAATCAAGTTCTTCTAAAGCTACTGGACGTTCTACGTCTAGTCGTTCATCAAGAGGGGGCTCATAATGAAAAAACCATATCGACAAAGCCCAATTAAGCTACAGTTTATACTAAGCATTATTACGTTGTTAATTACCGCTTCATCTGCCATGGCTCAGGATGGTTATGATCCAATGAGTTATAGTAGTTTGAGCCAAGTATTTAGCTCACAGCAATATTTAGGTAGCGCAAACTCAGCTATATTACCTTCGGTAGCCATGGAAAACGGATATGCTAGTTTTATTGATAATCCTGCAGTGATGTCATTAATAAAGGGTAGTTATGTGAACATTGGGTATATGAGTAATCGCTCCGAATTTAATCAAAGTTTTAGAGGTAATGAGCTGCTATTGGATTCAAAAGCTGATTATATAAATAACATAGGAGTGGTGTATAAAATACCAACGCGAGTCGGTAGCCTGGTCCTTGGTGGAGGAATTCATACAAATAGTGTTTATAATCGATCACTTGGTTCTAGTGCTTTCAACAACCAAAGTACAATTACCGATGTATTTAAAGGCGAATCAAGTGATTACCGTAGCATAGCTTTTGAGACCTATTCCATTGATTATGCTGATCAAGCACAAACACAACTCGAGTCTATATTTAGAATAGGATTTGATGATGGTTTCCCTGGTACCTATCAGCAAAGCGAATTAACACAAGACGGGCGATCACGAGAATTTGCCTTTTTTATGGGTACTGAATTCAAGAAAAATCTTCACATAGGATTTTCACTAGGAATAAATGAGGCCTTTCATAATATGAGCCGAAATATTTTGGAAGAAGATCTCGATAATGTCTATGATGGAGATTTCATAGAGCAAGATGAAAATGGAGAAAATGGGACGGATATTTACAGTATTCAGCTTTCTGACGAATTACGTTCCGACGTTTTAGGTTTTGAAGCTAGAATTGGAGCAGTTTACCAACTAGGGCAGTATCTAAACTTGGGGGCATCCTGGTCATTACCATCTATCATGGAGATTACCGAGGAATACAACTCTACGATAACCACAAGCTTTGACAACTCTTTGGGGCCATTTTTTGATAGTTTTGAAGGTGAATTTACCTATGCTATAACTCGCCCCTCTAAGTATTCTTTAGGAATGGCAGTCAATCAACTAAAAGGCTTTGACCTTAGTATTGGATTTGATTTTATATCTTATAATAAAACAGATATTGACCTTACCTATGATCAGAGTTTAGAATTCGATGAAGTGGCTTTTTTAAGAGATCAAGAAGCTGTTATTGAGCAAAGTATTAGCCAAAGGTACCAATCGGTAATGAACACTCGAATCGGTGCACAGTATCGTTTTAAAAATGGCACAGAACTAAGAGCGGGTACTTCTATCTTGCCGTCTAAATCAGTCCAAATTGATGAAACTCGTACATTATATTCTGGGGGTATCGGAATTCCATTAAGTAGAGATTTTTTTCTAGATATAACCACACAATATATACAGTGGAACGATCGTTCTATTTTATATGAGTATCAAGACATGGGTTCTACGTTACCCATTCAAGAAAGCATTTCAGAAAGAAATCAGTTAGTAAACGTATTGATTGGGATAAAAATTAAAATATGACCTCATTATCCTAAATTAATCTCCGTAGTTAGTGTAAAAAGGCTTCGTGACGGAAGCCTTTTTTTTCATGCCGGACTAGACCTAAAGACTATTAAAAAAACCCGTTACGCTCTATCTCGATCAACTGAAATACTTGAATTCGCCGCACCCACCAAAGTCACTAAGCCAGTGATGATAAGCACCTCCAGGGATAATATAATCCAACTTGGTTGAAGTACTAAATCGAATACAAAATAACCAACCAAATAACTTACCCCAAGTGAAAGGCCTACTCCAAGCAGGGATGAGAGACCACCAACTGCAAAAAATTCGATGAACAATATCCGTTTAATAATTTGTTTTTGAGCGCCCAACACCCGCAATAGCTGTGCCTCTTTTAGCCTCTGAAATCGTGAGCTTGCGGCTGCACCAGCTAAGACAATAAGTCCGGTGAGAATACTGAAAAGCCCAATAAACTGTATCACAAAGGTGATTTGATTCAGAAAATCTCTAAATGATTCGATAAGTAAACCAATATCAAGTGCGGAGATATTCGGATAACGTTGTACAATTTCTTGCTGCAAGATAAGCGCCTCATCTCTGGTTGATGTACGCACAGTTGTGGCAAAAAACTGAGGAGCATAGTTAAGTACACCATTTGGAAATACCACAAAGAAGTTGGGCTGTGGTTCCTCCCAGTTAACTTCACGAATACCAACAATAGTACTCGAAATGATAATTCCTTGCACATTCCACCGAAGGGTATCACCTAAATTAGCCGATAGATCATCCATGAGATCAGAACTGACGGTTATTGGGACATAATCATTGGTAAGATTATTCATATTTAGTTCATATTCTCCAACAAATTCGCCTTGACTCAGGGTTTCGGTATCAATGAGGGAGTCTCTATAGGTTGAACGATATTCTCTTTGAAGAGCCCATCGTCTTGCAGTCCGTGAGGTATCGGCTAAAATCTGGGTTATTGATTCATTCCCCATTTCTTCTAAACGCATAGTTACAATGGGGACATTTTGAAGTGTCTCATGGTCTAATTTGCGAATTATCTCATTTACTCCATCATTCTGGTCTGCTTGAATGTCATAAAATGCAACATTAGGAATATCGTCAGATGTAGAAAAGTTAAGCGCACTTAACAACAAGTCCTGGGTCAAGTAAAGTGAACTTATAAGTGTGATTCCTAAACCAAAACTCAGAAGAAGAGTCGTTGTTTGATTTTGAGGACGGTACAGGTTGGATAAACCTTGCCGGAGAGCATAAGGCCAACGTGGACGAATAAGCGAACGGGTTAGTTTCATCAAGCCTATGGATATGAGCACCAATACACCCGAAAGTACTATGACTCCCAAACTAAACCATGAAGCGGCCTCAATGGTACCTAGCATCCAAAAACCATATCCCCAAACTCCTAAAAGTATGAGCCCCATTATTGCAAGACGTTTCTGGCTAAGACTTTTAGATGCAGCAATACTGCTTTGGCGCAGAGTTTGGAGGGGGGAGATTTGAGTTAAATCAACCAGGGGTAAACCTGCAAACAGGAGGGTAACCAACACTCCAACAGCAACACCTACTAAAACCGACGGCCAAGAGAGAAACAATTGTAACTCAACCGGTAGAAAATCAGTAATTAAAAAGGGTAGTATTTGTTGAATTCCCACCCCTAAAAAAGCCCCTAAAAAAGCCCCAATGACCCCCATAACGAAGGATTGAAATAAGAATATAAGTATAGCATCTTTACCTTTGACTCCTACACATTTGAGAATGGCAATCTGAGGTATTTTTTCTCGGATATATACAAACATAGAGCTACCTATACCTAGTCCACCAAGCAATAATGCAATGAAGCCGATCATATTTAAGAAGTCGCTCAATTGCTCAATGGCCGAACTCACTTCCGAACGACGCTCCTCCACATCATCGAAGCCGAAGGTGCTCAGATTCCGTAGCGAATCCAATTCGGCACGGATTTGTTCGGGTTGTTGATCATCACGGTAGGTGAAATAGCGTAGATATTCAACTCTAGACCCCCGTTGGAGAAGACCGGTCTCTTCTAAGCCTTCAATGGGAATAAATATTCTAGGCCCAAAAAAGGAACCTGCTTGAGCTTGCCCCGGGATAGATAGCATACCTCCAAGTATAGGGTAGGAACGCAGGCCAATTTTTAAGGTATCACCCAAGTTCAAATTAAATTGATCCAATACACTTTGATCGATGAGCGCACCCTCACCACGTTGGAACTCCTCGTATGCTTTTATTGGCTGGGTTTTAATACTTCCATAAAATGGATAGGTATAGGAGGAAGCAAAAATTTGAGAAAGTCTTGTAAATCCAGAGTCAGCTGAAACCATAGATGCAAAACGAACCATGTCAGCACTCTCATCGAATCGGCGCTCTAAAAACCCATTCAAAACCGTGTCAAAAGGAGCAGTATGTCGTACTTCTAAATCGGCGCCTAACAACTCTTTGGATTGATTGTCAATACTTTGAGTTAGATTATCACGTAAAGAGCTTATGGATACTTGAGCGGCTACGCCTATCACAATAGCCGACAAAAATAGGGCAAGTTTAACGCGGTGGGTTCTAGATTCGCGCCAAGCCATTTTTATTAACCAAGATGTATTGGTAGTGGGTTTATTCATGACGAAACAGGTATTGAAGGGTTGCTACCGATTTGCGCCAACGTCTGGCCAAAGCGCTGCTCGGCTATCTCTCCACGATGCAAACGTATTTGTTGTTCGCACTTCTCGGCAAGAAGCAGGTCATGAGTAACAATAACTAAGGTGGTTTGTTTTTCTTTATTTAGGTTAAAGAGTAACTCCTCTACTTGGTCACCTGTTTCAGCATCTAGATTTCCGGTGGGTTCATCTGCAAATAGCACACTTGGTTCGTTAATGAAAGCACGAGCAATGGCAACACGCTGCTGCTCGCCACCCGATAATTGAGAGGGGTAATGAGTTAGACGATCTTTTAAGCCAACACTGCTTAGCAACTCTATCGCTCGTTGCTCAATTTCATTATTACTTCCACCACGTAATTCTAAGGGAACCATAACGTTCTCAAGGGCCGTTAGGGTAGGCAAAAGCTGAAAGTTTTGGAAAATAAAGCCTACTTTTTTATTCCGGATATCTGCCCTCTGATCTTCATTCATATCGCTCAGGATACTTCCATCCAGTAATACTCTGCCTGAATCAGGGGTATCCAGACCAGCACAAAGTCCCAATAAAGTAGTTTTTCCACTTCCGGAAGGCCCAACAATAGCGCAGCTTGTTCCCTTAGTTATGCTAAATTCAATTTCCTTGAGTACATGTAGTTGACTGTTGCCACTATTAAAGCTTCGGTTAATTTGTTCCAACTGTAAAATAGGTGGTTGACCTGAGTCGGTTTGGGTTTGTGATAATGCAGTTACTTCGCTCATAGGAGAATGAATTAAAGATAAATCTGGTTAATTTGTGAGTGTCTGATCTGATTTAATTTCTAATCTGAAAACAAGGTTAAACAAGTAAAGCAGCTATTAATGAGGCTCGTAATTAAGTTTTTTGGTCATCATTTTCCCAACAGACTCAAAAGGGTAGCATCATTTAAGTGAAACTAACCAACTTAATAGCTATTGCAACACTTGTACGACTACAACCATAATTTGTTAAGCACAGTTCTTATGATTTCTCACTCCTTTAATATCTTTTACAAACGGGTTATTTCGATGATTGGGTTATTGTTTGTCCTTTTGAACTATCAAGGAATCCAAGCACAACAGAGCCCAGAAAAGATCTTATTTTTTGGTGACAGTATAACCGCAGGATACGGACTTAATCCGGATAGAGCTTTCCCTGCGTTAATACAGCAGCAAATCGATTCCTTAGGGTTGAATTATACCGTTGTAAATGCAGGTTTGAGTGGTGAAACCTCCGCTGGCGGGCTTCGAAGAGTAGACTGGGTTTTACAGCAAGGAGTAGATATTTTTGTGCTAGAATTAGGGGGTAATGACGGACTTCGAGGTTTAAATCTACAGCAAACAAAGGCCAATCTGCAAGGAATCATCGACAAGGTAAAAGCTAAATATCCCCAGACATTAATAGTGCTTGCGGGTATGGAAGTGCCGCCAAATTTAGGTGCTGATTACACCCTCGAGTTTCGAGAATTGTATGTAGAGTTAGCTCAAGAGAACGATGTACTTTTCATACCTTTCATTTTGGAGGGGGTGGGGGGTGTCCCGGAACTCAATTTACCGGATCAAATACATCCAAATGAGGAAGGTCACAGAAAGGTAGCCCAACATGTTTGGGGATATCTGGTTGATGTACTCACCAACAGTAAACCCACTGAATTAGATTGATCTACATTGTGTTGAATCAATAAAAACTTGAATCAATAAAACCTAGACCTGATAAAGTCTAGAACCATCATCATATCGCACCTTATTTATTGTTTAGTCGTTCCCCGGCCAATCTGAAATGAGTTCGGCTACTTGCCTTACGAATGACCGAACCCATTCTGTGTACTGAAGGCCACTCGGATGCAATTGGTCGTCAGCGATAAGACTGGAATTGTCTAAAGCAAGTTCAGAAATGGGAGTGATATCAAAAAATGGAATACCAAAACGTTGACAGATTTCTCTAGCTTTTGCGTCATAGGCTAACAATTCGGCCCTAATTGTATCCTCTCCACGAGCTTGTCCAAATGGAGTGACCCCGTAGTTGGGTATGGATACGGCAAATATTCCTGAAGCTCCATGTACCGAATGTTGAATGGCCCATTTTATTAGCGCTTCATATTCTTTTTCAAATTGTTCGAATGCATACCCACGATATTGGTTATTTACTCCAATAAGTATAGATATGAGCTCATATTTATCCTTTAAATCAGCTTGTTCTATTCCTTGCTGTAATTCGTTGGTAGTCCAACCTGTAGTGGCTACGATCTGGGGTTTATCAACCCGAAGATTGTAGACTTTGCGAAGGGAATCAGCCAATTGTACGGGCCAACGGTGGGTAGAATCGACCGCCTCGCCTATGGTGTACGAGTCTCCTAAGGCTAAATAAGAAATACTGGGTAATGCTGTTCCGGTATCAATCATGTACTCAGTTTCAATGGGTTTAGGTTCGTTGCAAGCGATTAGGTTGAAGCAAAGAAATAGGTTTAGGATACATAAAATACGCATAGTCAATTATTGAATAAAAAAAGGTACGATGTAATTATTTATAAATGATATAGTAGGTCGGTACATTCTGCATAATGAATTATAATGTACGATTATATGGAAACTCATAGGAATGATGCAACGGATTAATTGCGTTAAAAAATAGGTGTATTTGTTAACTATTTATTATTATTACCGCAATGTGGTGCTTTTTTGGAAGCGCTTGCATTTATGTGTAAATTATTTAAAATAGTACATCTACTGATTGCTGCTTTTACTTACACAAACACATGTAAAAGTGGATATAACTACCAATCATAATTAATTAGGAATCATTATGAGTAAAATGCTCCGGCAAATGTTGCTGTTAACGGTTGTCTTTTTGGCATACAGTACAGCAACTCTTCACGCCATGACTACCAATCTCGAAATGAATACCACCGTATCTGGTCAGGTATTAGACGTAGACGGTGACCCATTACCAGGGGTTAACGTGGTTGTAAAAGGGACCGTTGTAGGGACCCCAACAAATGCGAATGGCGAATTTAGTTTATCCGTTCAGATAAATCCTCCAATCACCCTACAGTTTTCTATTGTAGGCTTTCAAATGCAGGAATTATTGATCGAGGATAACGATGTAAGCAACGTACGAGTGGTGTTGGAAGAACAAACAATTTTTGGTATGGATGTAGTTGTATCTGCATCTAGAGTAGAGGAATCGATCTTGAAATCGCCCGTATCCATTGAGAAGCTCGATATTCTAGATATCAAAAATACTGCTGCAACTTCCTTTTATGATGCCATTCGTAATGTAAAGGGCGTCGATTTCAGTACTCAAAGCTTGACATTCAAATCAGTCAATGCCAGAGGGTTTGGGTCAAATGGGAATACCAGATTTGTGCAATTATTAGATGGTGTTGATGGACAAGCACCAGGGCTAAACTTTCCAATTGGAAATATATTAGGTGCTTCAGAATTAGATGTTGAGAGTGTTGAACTTATTCCAGGTGCTGCTTCAGCACTATATGGCCCTAATGCAATGAATGGCATTCTGTTACTCAATACAAAAAGCCCATTTGATTACCAAGGATTAGATATACGTACCAAAGTTGGAACAACTCATCAGGATGGTGTTGATCATGAGGCATCTCTGTATCAAGATACAGGTTTTAGATATGCTCAAGCTGTGAATAACAAAATTGCATTTAAAGTAAGCGCCTCATGGCTCAATGCTCAAGATTTTGTCGGGGTTGACTATAGAGATCAGAGTGGTGCTACTGTAGAGGGTATACCAAATAATTCTGAGAGTATGCGGAACGTTAATAGAGTTTATGACGGCGTCAATACCTATGGTGACTTTATGATTGATATAGGTACAATAGCAGATCTTACAATAAACAATCCTTCCACTGATCCTGCATTAGCCGGTCAGCTTTTAGCAATAAGAAGTTTATTACCTAATGGTATAAATGGTGCTTTTACTCCTACTGGTTACAGAGAGAGTGATTTCGTTGATAATACAGCTGAAAATATAAAAATTGGTACTGCTCTCCATTATAGACTGAATGATAAAATTGAGGCGATTGCTCAGTTTAACGCTGGCTTGGGAAATACAGTATATACTGCTAATGACCGGTTTATTTTAAATGATCTTAGCATATGGACTGGTAAATTAGAACTACGTGGTTCAAATTTTTCTATTCGAGCTTATACAACTCAAGAAAATTCGGGAGACTCATACGCTGCTAATACGGTAGCGTCGCTTATTAATCAACGACATTACCTTCCAGCTTATTTTGGAGGATATGTAGATTTTCTGACAGGTGGTAACATAACGGGTGCCAATCCTACAGGGATTACGATTAATGCTACAAACTACAATGCTCTTCATGATGCCGCTAGAGCAGTTGCTAATTTTGCACAACCTGCTGCTGATAGTGATGTATTCAAAGCCAGTATGAATGAATTTAGAAGTAAAGCTATATCTGAGGGAGGAGCTAAATTTCTAGATAAATCAGCACTATATCACTATGAAGGTAGTTACAATTTTGGTGAGGCCATTAAGTTCGCAAATGTCTTAGTAGGAGCTAATTTTAGAACGTTTGCTCTAAATTCAGAAGGGACACTTTTTGCATTAGATGAAAATGGGGATGAGGTTTCCTTCAATGAGTATGGTGGTTACATTCAACTTTCTAGAGATCTTATTGAGAGTCTGAAAATTCAGACTTCCATGAGATATGATAAAAATGAAAATTTTGAGGGTCAGATATCACCAAGAGCATCTGCTGTTTGGGAGTTTGCCAATAATCAAAATCTTCGAGCATCCTATCAGAAAGGGTTTAGAATGCCAACTACTCAGGATCAATATATTGATTTAGATGTTGTTACCCGACGACTTCTTGGGCGGAATGAATTAATTGCTGACAGATATAATTTAGACAAAAATACAGTGTATACTACCGAGAGTGTACAGGCTGCACAAGCTAGTGGAAATGTGAGTGATTTAATTGTTGCTTCTGATGCTTACAAAGAATACAAAACAGAAAAAGTTACTACTTTTGAAGTAGGCTATAAAAGTGTTCTATTTGATGGTAAACTTTTTTTAGATCTCTATTACTACAACAGTACGTATCAAGACTTTGGCGCTGAAATTGATGTAACACAGGCCTATTCAATAACTGGTGGGTTAACTGGAGCCGGTGCAATTCCTACCGGTTACACTACCTCAGAGGGTGTCGCACATAGCTCTGACCTGCAACAAGTTTTTGTTACAGGTGGTGGCCAAGGTATTGGTCTACAACGTTATGGTTATGATACCAATATGGACGACGATGTGAATACCTATGGATTTGGGTTAAGTGCGGATCTTATGCTATTTGGAAACTTTAAAGTATCCGGTAATGCTACTTTCAACAAAATCGAAGATTTAGATGACTTAACACAACGAACGTACAATGTAGCTTTCAATACGCCCGAATGGAGATATAATTTCTCTTTAAGCAACAGAAAATTGACCGATAAAATAGGGTTTAATATGACATACAGGTGGCAAGACGCTTACTTGTGGCAATCATCTATAGGTTCTGGTATTATCCCAGATTTTCAAACTCTTGATGCGCAAGTTTCTTATGCACTACCCGCACTTAATGCTAGTGTGAAAGTAGGAGGTTCAAACATCTTGAATGAGCGATACACAACATCATTCGCAAATCCAAATGTTGGAGCCATTTACTACATACAGCTAAATTTTGAAAACCTTTTAAACAGATAGTTACATTATGAATAGTATTAAGACATTAAAACACATTGCGACATTAGCTCTAGCTATTATTTTTTTAGCTAATTGTAGCTCAGAAGATACACTCACTAGTGATTGGATAGAATCAAATACGACGGAATCTAACCTGACCCTAGGAACTTTAGATGCTTCAAACTTTGTTTGGTTAGGTGCTTCTATTTCTGCCGGATATCAGGATGGTGGTTTTTTTAAAGAAGGTCAAGAAAATGCGTACCCAACTATTGTAGCAAGACAATTACAACAAGCTGATCCAACCATTACTTATAATTATCCAAATATAGTAACGCCTCCGGGTACTGGGAGAACGCGTATAGATCTTAACGCTGCTCTTGTTTTCTTAACAACAGGTCAAGGTTCATTGGGTGACGCACTGATACGCGGAAGTAGTGATCCATTTGTTGCTGGGGGAATAAAACAAAATACAAATTCTCCAATACATAACTATTCTGTTCCAGGCATCCGTACTATCGACATGGGTGTGGCTGGATATGGACAAGCAAATCCTTTCTTTGGTGCTTTTATGAGTGGACCAACAGCAACCGTATTAGGTGATGCAGTAGCAAGTAGTCCAAGTTTTTTCTCATTATGGCCTGGTGGAAATGACCTATTGGGGTATGCATTAGGTGGAGGTTCAGTGGATGGATATGATCCAACCAATACTGGTGCTTTGACCGATCCTGCAACGTTTTCCGCTGCACTCAATGGAGCATTATCTGCTCTTACAGCGAATGGTTCTCATGGTATTGTTCTCAATGTTGCGCCATGGACTATCATCCCATTTTTTCAGGCTGCAACTCAATTGAGTGGCGGTGTAAACCTACTCCCAGCAGGATCTATCGATGTCTCAACAGCGGCGTTTTTAAATAGTGTTGCTGCTTACGGGGCATACAATGCAGCATTAGATCAAGTAGTTTTAGCCGGTGCGATAACTGCTGAGGAAGCTGCGATGAGAAAAATTACTTTTACGGCCGATGTGGCAAATTCTCCTGTTATTACGGATGAATCATTAACCGATTTATCGGCTATGGGTATAGCCAGTATGCGTCAAGCATCTCCTGGCGTAGCATCACAAGGCATACCCGCTGATATCTTTCCATTAACTGCAATTTTTGCTATTGGTGTACCGCAAGAAGATGGGAGTGTTCCTGGCGTGTCTGTTCCACTTGCTGATCAATATACTTTAACCGCGGCAGAACAGGGAAATATTTTAGCTCATGCTGCTCAGTATAACGCTGCTATAACAGCTGCAGTTAATAGTAATGATAATCTTCATATGATGGATATACAACCTATGATGGCTGATTTATTTGGGTTATCACCTCAAATTGCAGCTGCTATTGGTATGGGAAATGCAGGTGTGCAAGCTGCTGATGGAGTTCTTGGCTTTATGTCAGGTGGGATTAATCTTGTACCACTCTCATTAACTCAAGCAGAGTTGTACAATAGTGTCTTCTCAACTGACTTTGTTCATCCAAATCCCAGAGGTCAAGCATTGATAGCTAACGAAATAATAAAAGTTTTAAATGCCAAATACGGAGCTACTATACCTGTAGTCGATCCATTAACATTTGAACCAATTTATGCTCCCTTTTAAGCTTAAGAGAAGTCGTTGAAACAAACCTTTGTATATTTAAGCCCCTTCTAGTTTGAAGGGGCTTTTTTTATGCCAAAAATGTCAGTAAGTAGATAGAGAAATGGGTAACTTTGTCACTCTCTGCGAATTAAATGGGCTTGGCATACTAATTGCGCTTTCAGGATTAAACAAATTCTAACGTATAGATTCATTCAGGCATGGTAAAAACCACTGAGCAGTCATTGGATAAACATTCATACGCCGGAGAAAAGAATCCAAATACAATGCAAGACAGTCCACAAGAATACAGCAAGAAAAACGTGAAAGAATCCACTCAAAAGGAAATGAACCAGACAAAAGAACAGACTAGCAACGAAGCAAATAGCAACGAAGCAATCCAACAGAATCTAGACGAGCAAGCCAATAACGACGTGGAACAAACCACTGCACCGAATGTGGCAGAAGCTGAACCTAATGAGGCTTCTGTGGAGGAAGTGGCCGAAGAAGAACTCGATTTAGTCGCCCAATTACAGCATGATCTTGCAAATACAAAAGATGCGTTACTCCGCAAGGCAGCCGAGTTAGAAAATGTGCGAAAGCGAGTACAAAAAGAGCGAGTTGGTTTATTTGAAGATGCTCGTATCCAAGCCTTGCAAGATATTTTACCCATTGCAGAAGATATGAACCGAACCTTAGAAGCTTCTGCAAGCACAGAAATCGATGAAAATTTTCTTCAAGGTGTGCAAATGGTCGCCTCTAAATTTGAACAGTTGTTTGAGCGCTACGGCGTAGAACCAATTAACCAGGCTCAAGTGCCCTTCGATGTAGATGTACATGATGCAATGTTAAGACAGCCAACAGACGACCCTGCAATACCAAGTAACACCGTGCTACAAGTGCTCGAATCTGGTTATAAACTAGGTAATCGTGTTATTAAGCATGCTAAAGTCATTGTTAGCGAATAAAAGCAGCCTAAATCAAAAATAAAGAATTCATGTCTAAACGCGATTATTACGAAGTATTAGGAGTCACAAAAGGGGTTAGCGAGGCCGAATTGAAAAAAGCTTATCGTAAGCTTGCAATGAAATATCACCCAGATCGAAACAAGGGGGATGCCGATGCTGAAATAAAGTTCAAGGAGGCTGCAGAGGCCTATGAGATACTTCGAGACCCTCAAAAAAGAGCGCAGTATGATCAGTTTGGCCATGCTGGTATGGGTGGTCAAGGTGGTTTTGGTGGCGGCAACATGGATTTTGATGTCGAGGATATCTTTAGCCGATTTGGTGATATTTTTGGAGGTGGATTTTTTGGCGAAGATATGTTTTCTGGAGGAGGACGAGGTCGTTCTCGTGGTCGTAGAAGGGAACCAGGAACCCCAGGTTCCGATTTAAAAATTCGTATACCACTTAGCCTAGAGGAAATAGCTTTTGGTGCTGAAAAAAAGTTAAAAGTAAAAAAACAGCTTATTTGCGATACGTGTACGGGTACCGGCGCGGCTAGTGATTCAGATTTTGAAACCTGTAGCACCTGTAATGGTCTTGGCGAAGTTCGACAAGTTACCCGTACCATGCTGGGGCAAATGGTAAATGTTCAAGCATGCCCTACCTGTCAGGGAGAAGGACGGATTATCCGAAATAAATGTACGTCATGTTCGGGTGAAGGAAGAACGAATGGGGAAGAGACCATTAAAGTGAACATACCTTCCGGTGTGTCTGATGGAAATTATTTAACGCTTAGAGGTCAGGGAAATGCTGGGCGTCGTGGTGGTTCAGCGGGTGATCTTATTGTGCTTATTCAGGAAACCCCACACGAGCACTTCAAACGAGATGGAAATAATATTTACTATGATCTCACATTAACCATACCTCAAGCGGTGTTAGGTGCGGAAGTGGAAGTGCCTACCTTAAAGGGTAAGGCTAAATTACGTATAGAAGAAGGTACTCAACCTGGCAAGCTGCTACGTATGCGGGGCAAAGGAATTATTGGATTAAATGGTTCGGGGGAAGGAGATCAATATGTTAGGTTAAATGTATATATCCCAAAGAGACTAACGGCCACAGAGCGTACCGCTATCGAAAGCCTTCAAGGTAATGATAACTTCGCTACCTCTAATCAAACCGAGGAGGAGAAGGGTTTCTTCTCCAAAATGAAAGATGTGTTCGGTGGATAAATTGAACGAGCAGGAAGTCAGATTCTGATTTAAGATGGTGAACGCTTAAATTTATCCCAATTAGGCGCCCGTTTTTCCAAGAATGCATTCTTGCCTTCTTCCGCTTCGTCCGTCATATAGGCCAATCGAGTGGCTTCACCGGCAAAGACCTGTTGTCCAACCATACCATCATCAATGAGGTTAAAGGCGAATTTCACCATTTTTGTAGCCGTAGGGCTCTTCCGAAGGATTTCTTGGGCCCACTCAAAAGCGGTTTCTTCGAGTTCAGCATGAGGGATTACAGCATTGACCATGCCCATTTCAAAAGCCTCTTGGGCTGAATAGTTTCGACCTAAAAAGAAAATTTCCCGAGCCCTTTTCTGTCCCACTTGGCGCGCTAAGTAAGCCGAGCCAAATCCACCATCGAAACTGGCCACATCGGTATCGGTTTGCTTAAAAATGGCGTGCTCTTTGGACGCTAAGCTCAGGTCGCAGGTCACATGTAAACTATGGCCCCCACCCACAGCCCAACCTGGTACCACGGCGATAACTACTTTTGGCATAAATCGAATAAGACGTTGAACCTCTAGTATGTTCAAGCGTGGGATTCCATCATCGGCTTTGTAACCAGTCTTTGCTCGGACTCTCTGGTCTCCTCCCGAGCAAAATGCCCATCCACCATCCTTGGGAGAGGGCCCTTCACCCGAAATCAAGACCACTCCAATATTATTATCCTCTTTGGCGTCTAAGAGGGCCTCATACAATTCAAAGACTGTTTTGGGCCGAAAGGCATTTCGCACCTCAGGTCGATTGAAAGCAATTCTAGCGACCCCTTCACGCATCTTATAGGTAATATCTTCGTAGGTTTTTTTGGTCGTCCATGTACTCATAAATACTCCTGTAAGATAGGTAGGTTATAACTGGGTGATAAACAATTCAATTTCTTTTTGCCAAGTTTTAGGGGCATCCCAGTGAACACGATGGCCTGCTCCTTTCACAATACTAAGATAAGAAGAAGGTAGCATTAGATGCATTCGCTGGTTTATTGCTTTGTATTTCGAGTCATCTTCTCCCACCAATAGGAGTACCGGCATACGAAGGCTTGTGAGTCGGTGCTCTACACAAGGCATAGTACCCGCACCAAATCCCAATAAGCTGTTAGCCATCCAGATGGAAAGTTGATTCTGTTGAATTTCTTTGTAGGTAGAACTCATTGCTCGTGCATGAGTGGTGTTAAATAGTGAGATATCCTGCCAGTATTTTAAAAAAGAGGAATAATCCGACATGATTTCATCGGCTCTTTGGGCGTCAAGACTTTGCCTACTTTGGCGCTCAGTTTCTGAGGAAATCCCAAAATGCCCACCTTCAAGTACTAATCCTTTGCATAAACTAGGATGCTGTGTGGCTAACGAGAGTGCAAGTCGTGCACCCATGCTATATCCAATCAAAATGACTGATTTTTGGCAATAATGTCGAATAAAATAAGCCAGGTCGGCTACTTGTTCCTTAGCTGAAAACCGGTAATGCAGCTCAGCTCCCTCGGTGGCACCATGCCCTAGTAAATCCACTGCTATAAGTCGGTGTGTATCCTCTACATGAATCTCCGATAAACCTTCTAAAAAAATAACATGCGAGCCTAAAAAACCATGCAAAAACAGTACATCTTGTTTTCCATGTCCCTGTGTTACGTAATAATATTGTAAACCACGTACTTGTTGATAATGTCCTTCCATTTTATCGTCTAAATTCGTTACGCTCAGCAATAGATGCCTCACTATTAGTGACAAATTCAACAATATGAACTTTCGAAGTATCGAAGGATGGTTTGGGGGATAAATGGGTCGTTTTGTCTAGATCCTCTCGATTAACCGGCCGAACCAGAGAGGCATTTCTCCTATTTGCTAATATATTCACCTGCAGAAGATGCTGTATTTTTTCTGCCCAATCGGTCTCCCATAGCTGTTCAGAATGGTCAATTCTATTATAAGATAGTCCATAACCCTTTGCTAGGTGTTCGATGGATACTTCTTGAGGAGTTAGAAACCATTCCATGCTATCTGGGACTGATTGCTGAACGGGAAGGCTACTGAAAATACTTCCGCCCCCGTTATTAATAACAAAAATTACTAATGGCTGGGTAATTAGCTTTGCGGATAAAAGGGCGTTGATATCATATAAAAACGCAATATCACCAGTAATGAGAGCCATAGGTAGCTGGGTGGATAAAGACACTCCTAGGGCGGTAGAACTTATCCCATCGATTCCTGCAGCGCCACGCTGGGCTATCAATGGGTTATCAATCGACCACATTGGAGCAAATAACGCTTGATCACGGACTGGTAAAGAGTTGGACAAAAAAATGGGTGTTGATGACGGGATAATGCTACTTAGCCGGTAAAAGACAGCCCCATCAGTAAGTGTATCACTTTTATCAAGGGTGAATTGTTTCGCTAAAACCTCTAAATGTTGCTTATGTTGCTTATCAAATACACTATGCCAATCTTTAGCTGCAACTTGAGTATGTTTTTTTTGCAGATTAACCCAAGAAAAAGCCACTTCTGGAGTGATAAAAGAAGGCTCACTGGCTATTGCATCTTCAAAAGGTTCATGCGTAATGAATCTTAGCTGAGTGAGGTGCTTGTGCTTCGAAAAGAAATTAGCCAAGGCTGGGCTTACTACTTCCTTTCCTAAACGAACAATTCCATCAATTGAGCTAAATGGAGTAGAACTGGGATGCTTTGAAGGGTATAGCCATGCTTCCCACCCCAAAATAACTTTGCTTTTAATCACCTTTGAATCTTTCAAATCCCAACCATATAAGGAAGCTCCAGCCTCTAGAATGATTCGGGCATTTGGATGCTTTGCGAGAGTAGGTAGGAGTTTAAACCATTGAAATGGGGTAGGATCTGATCCTACGACTATCAAAGGTCTCCCCATTTCAGTATAGCTATTCTGTACCTGATTGAGGTCTAATAACTGTACTATTTTTTCTAGTGACTGGTTCAAATTCTTACGTTCATCATTAAAAGGGGTTGCCTGCACAGCAATAGATGAATTGACCCTGGATGGGGTCGTTATTTCTACTAATTCTGGTCGGACTAGATGATGCGAGGTCCAGTCCGATATGGGCTTATTAGAAGCTTTTTTTACTTGTAAAACCAATGCTCTACTGTCCTGAACATATTTTTTAAACTGTCCCTTTGTGGGCTCAAAGGGCTTATTGAAAGGAACATTTATATGAACAGGCCCCCCTGAGGTGGCCAACTGTAATGCGAGTATCACATCTTTTTGGATATCCGATGAATTTTCTTTCCCGTTTTGAGTTTCTGCCTCTGGTAATTGGATAAAATCTAAGACATGCCCGCCAAATAAATGCTGCTGTTGTATAGTTTGTGATGCTCCAACTTGTTGGAGGTGTGCTGGGCGATCGGCAGTGAGGACGATCAGTGGAATTGAAGATTGATAGGCCTCAATAATAGCGGGGTAATAATTCGCACCAGCTGTTCCGGATGTACAACAAAGAAGTGTAGGTCTTTTTGATACTTTAGACATTCCGAGCGCCACAAAACCGGCTGATCGTTCATCGATAACAGAAACACACCGGATTCCGGGAAAGTGAATAAGTGCAAGTGTGAGAGAGGTATTTCGAGAACCAGGAGAAAGAACGGCCTCTTTAACGCCTTGGTTGTAACACTCCTTAATTAGCGCAGAGGCCCAACTAAAGGATAGGGTCTTTTGCATAATGTTTTTCCAAAGGAGGAGATTCTTGTACCTGCGTTGCAATTCGTACTGCGTCTACCATAGGTTTGAATTTGAGTTCGGTTTCCATCCATTCATTTTTCGGATCTGAATCTTCAACTATACCGCATCCTGCATAAAAATGAGCGGTATTTTGCTCAATTAATCCGCTTCGAATGGCGACGTAGAATTCACCCGTCCCATGTGAGTTAATCCACCCAATTGGTGAAGCATACCAACCTCTGGTAAAAGATTCTTCTTTTTCGATAAATTCAAGTGCTTTCTCCCTAGGAAAACCACCTACTGCAGGGGTTGGATGGAGATCTTTAAGTACATTTGTTCGGGATACCCCCTTTTTGAATATAGCTGAAATCGGTGTATAAAGATGCTGTACATTAGGTAGCTTTTTTACTTGTGGTGAGCTCGAATGTTCCGTCCGTTCTGAATATGGTACCAAATCTTCTTCAATGGCTTCTATAACGATTTGATGCTCGAGTCTGTCTTTCTTAGAATTTAGAAGTTTACCTGCGAGATCATCATCCTCCTCGTAGGTTTTGCCTCGCATTGAACTACCTGCTAAACTTTCAGTTTCAACTTGGGTAGGTGTAAATCGGGCTAATCTTTCTGGAGTAGCCCCTATAAAATAAGAACCACCTTTTGGATTTACGCAAAAAACAAAACAATCTGGGTATTGTTGTTCAAGATTTGAAATTACATCTGCTGCTTTGGGTTTCTGCGATAGTGATTGGGAAACTTTTCGAGCAAGAACTACTTTTTTTAACTCCTTGGCGTCAAATGCTTTTTTTGCTTTTATGATCATATTTTTCCATGCTGTAAATGCTCTGAAATTGCCGGGTTGATTACCTAAAGTCTGTGGATTAGTAATAAATGAACTATCAAATTTGGATGGTAAAAATTTAGATAGTAGTATTTTATTGTGCTCTGCATTACCATCGGAGTATGTGGAGTGATATGGGGTATAGTTAGTCCATGAGTACAATTTATCTCGAAACTTATTTACAAGATTATCAACCGATTCAAAATCATGAATACGTTCTATTAGACTAAGTGTAGCCTCATCCTTGGTTTTTACAATGGTCCATTCTGGTAGATGAAAGAGAGAGGGTTCAAAGTCAGCCCATTCTGAATTTTTGTTTAGGGTATTAAAAAAAGAAAACCCGCCAAGTAATTGAAGAGGGTATGGTCTGCTTAGTGAATTAAAATGATGAACCCTGTTGAATAGATTTTTACCTAAGGCGGACGTTCTATGAAACCTATCACCGCCGCTTGTACTCACTCGTTCTAAAGCACCTTGCCCCACAATCGTGAATGAGTCCGCTGGATGAGATAAATAAAAGGTTGGCTTGGAAGTGACAAGGCGTTTAGTCAAATCATTATTTGTCTGCATAGGTACAGGTAGACTTATTGCTACATACTCCTGCTCGTTAGAATGATGGATATGTTGGTCGAATACAGTATGTAAGAATGCTCTAAATGCTGGCCAGTCGAACCTATTTTTTGGCATTGAAAAAAGATTAATCTAATATTCTGTTTAACTTTCAATATAAATTGAAAATTCAACTTTATAAAGGATAATCAAAATTTTTTACGGGCTCTGCTTAAAAATTAATCTTCATCTGGCATCGTCGTCTAAGCCATGTATAAAAGGATGTTTTATTCCAAAATCATTCGGATTATATGGGGCATGTTGATAAAAATAATTCCAAGCAAACTCACTTCTCCCATCACTATCGACCCAGTTAGGGTGAGATTGCTTGATTAAACCAACGATTCGTTTGGCATAGGCTTCTCTTTCAGCCAAATCACTAATCCTTGGTAGTGCTTTCATCATAAGGTCTAGATTATACCCACAATCATAGTCAGTAGGCTTAGTCTGCACAATAAACATAAATCACTCATTTTTAATTTTTTAAGGAGTATAAAGTTAAAACTTTTTACTTGTATAATATACAATAGTATTATACTTAATTTTTTTTTGATAGATATTTTTTTGTGTGAAGATCTACTTGTATTATGAGTTTTCTTGAAAAAGTAAATAATCTTACCTTCGTATATTAGATTCTGTATTTTTATTGTAGTAAATCTATTTATGCAATTCTTTTAATTCTATCTTAATGATATACAAGTCAATAATCGATGCGGTTGGAAATACACCCATTGTTCAAATACAGCACATTTATCAGGGTTTGGGTTCGATGTTGGCTAAAGTTGAATACATGAACCCTGGTAACAGCGTTAAAGATCGGATCGCGATTAAAATGATAGAAGACGCTGAGGAAAAGGGGCTATTAAAACCGGGCGGAACTATCATTGAAGGAACTTCAGGAAATACAGGGATGGGACTTGCGTTGGTGGCCATAGCCAAGGGGTATAAATGTATTTTTACCACGACCGATAAACAAAGTCAATCTAAAATCGACATTTTACGAGCCGTCGGGGCTGAGGTACTTGTATGTCCAACCAATGTGGAACCAGATGACCCACAGAGTTATTATTCAGTAGCTAAGCGCTTAAGTACAGAATTATCCAATTCTTTTTATCCTAATCAGTACGATAATAAGAGTAATTTATTGGCCCACTATGAAACTACAGGACCCGAAATATGGGAGCAAACCGAGGGCAAAATAACTCATTATGTCGCTGGAATGGGGACTGGAGGTACCATATCAGGAGTGGGTAAGTTTTTAAAAGAGCAAAATCCTGATATTAAGGTCATTGGGATTGATTCGTTTGGTTCCGTGTATAAAAAGTATTTTGAGACAGGGGAGTTCGATAAAAACGAAATAAAGCCCTACTTGACCGAAGGCATCGGGGAGGATATTATCCCTGGCACCATAGATTTTAGTTATATTGATCAGGTCATTCAAGTGGGCGATAGAGAAGCAGCACTCCGAACTCGGGAGCTGGCTTCGAAAGAAGGCTTGTTTATAGGATGGTCATGTGGAGCGGCAGTTGAAGGAGCCCTTAAATACACCAAAAATCATCCATTATCCTCTGATGATACCTTAGTCGTGATACTACCAGATAGTGGAACCAGATATTTAAATAAAGTGTATAATGACGATTGGATGAAAGAGCAGGGTTTCTTAGAATTAACCTAGATCAACAAGTACTCTCACCAGACTTAATTATAATAAAAGCATGAATAGTAATAACAACACCCCGAAGCCATCTAAAACGATAAAAGGACCAAAAGCAGGAACTATGGAGATTGAACTCAGCGAAGCTGAATCCATGGGAACCTATTCAAATTTAGTTATGATTACGCATTCTCCCTCTGAATTCATTTTAGATTTTATTGCTGTTATGCCAGGTGTTCCTAAGGCAAAAGTAGCTAAACGAATGATTTTGACCCCCGATCACGCCAAACGTTTGATGAACGCGCTTCAAGATAATGTATCTAAGTATGAAGCTGAACATGGAATTATCCATAATAAGACTAAGGATATACCTTTGTACAGAGGCCCACAAGCAGAAGCATAGGTCCTGAGCCGTACTATAGATTCTGAAGCCTTGGTATTGGTCCTAAAGCTTTAGTTCAAGCAAAAGCTAAAGCTGCGTGCCTTATCCACTATTAACTAGGGGAGTTATTTCCGAATAAGTTTTATACCAATTAAACCCACACACAAGAAAAGTAGATGTGGAATAAGTGCAGCCCAAATTGGAGGCAGTAACCCTAGAGCACCAAATGGTTCCATGATTTTCATGATAATCAAGTACAAGAAACTGATCACCAAGCCGGCAGCAATGTACACCCCTTTACCTCCCCTACGTCGAACGGCTGCCACCGCAAATCCAATAATCAAGACCACTACAATTGAGAAGGGGTAAGCCATGCGTGCATAGAGTTGCACTTGTGGTATTTCAATGCCACTAGCCCCACTGCGTTTAATTCCATCAATGTACTGAAAAGCTTCGGTATAGCTTAATTGATATATATCAGAGCTACTTCGTGCTAAATCTTGAGGAAGTAGGCTGAGAAGAGTATCAAATCCTGCTACATTACGCTCTACAAAGCCAGAATCGGTAAATATCCGCTCTTGAACGGTGGTAAGACGCCATTCATTTTTATCTTCTAACCATGCCATATTAGTAGCAGTTAGAAGTTTTTTTACCCCTCTTTGGTCGAATTGAACCATTCGAATTCGATAGGCTGTTTGTTGATCGCGATCGAAATAATTCACCTGCAAATAGCTCTCTGGTGAAAGTTCTCTATAAATATCGTTACGATCTAGTTGTTCATTTTTTTGCTTAATGTATTGCTCTTCAAACTGAATTCTCTGGGCATTAGATGCTGGAATGATCCAGGCATCTAAGGCGCTAAGTCCTATCGCACTTATTAATCCAAACATAAGGTAAGGGATGAACAATCTGTACAGGCTCACCCCAGCTGCTTTTAGGGAGGTAATTTCAAGACGCTCTGAAAGTTGGCCCACCAAATATAAACAAGCCGAAAATATAGCTAAAGGCATTACTAACCGAATCATTTCGGGGATATAATTGATATAATAATCTCCCCAAATTTCCCCCATAGTTGCTCCACGATCTGTAAAATCATCGCTATTTTCTGAGAAATCGATAATGATAAAAATAAAAATTAGCACCACCAATACCAGCGAAGTGATCGAAATTAAGCGGCGAATGATATATCTATCTAGATGTTTCAATCGGTGACTCGTTTCGATTTATTGGGTAATAATAAGCGCAAATCGTAGCTTAGATGGAGTAATAGTAGGAAGCCAATCATCATATAGAAGAGGTTGAAAGACCACATCCCCCAAAATGGACTAATAAACAATCTATCGGCTAATTTTTCTCCTTGAATTACCGATATCCAATATACTGTTAACAATATTGAGGCGATAATTGCGGCATATCCAACATTCCCTTTCCGCGTGAGTATCCCAATGGGTGCACCCAATAAAACAAATATTATGCAGGCAAACGGAATCGAGAATTTCTTATGAATTTCAACCCAATACCGTTGAATTCGTTTAACTCTCCATAACTCATTACTTTTGGCCCGCTCTATTTGGGATTGGGCATTTTCAACTTGGCTGTATCCTAAATTTGCAAGACGAATTTGTTGCGTAGTAGAGCCGACTTGGTTCAGAATAAAGAGATTTGATTGGGCTATATGCCCTGAGTCATTAGGTTTAATCGATCCAGCAGCTTGGTTGAAGCTTGATGGATGAAGTGCACTAATGGAATCCTCAACTATTTGATAGCGTAGTTCATTTATTTCTTGTTCCAGTGTATCAACAACAAAGGCCATCGCTTGTATACTCATGGTGCGATCACTTCGAGAAGAGCTTGAGCCCACACTTCGATTAAAAGCCAGGTCAGAAAGATCAAAGGTTTTTCGGTGCTTTTGAAACTCGATTTGCTCCATATTTCGGTCTCGAGTAGACGCTCGTTTGCTAGGATATCGAAGAATTTCACCATCGAATAAATGCAAAGTAAGCGCTTCAGTGCCCTCACTTGTTAAAAAACCTTTATCTGCTTTGATATAGGCTCGATTTTGAAGATTGGTGGGTTCTTGAAACAGGGTGATGTTATATAAAGTGTCTGAAACAGGATCTATCCGGTCGACCAAAAAGGTGTAGCCTTCTATGCCATCATAAAACACGTTGGGTTCTAACTCGAAACCGGGCTTTTTTAGGCGAATATCTATGAATAGGCTTCTAGCTTTACTATTGGCTTCGGGGAGCACCGCATTTGAAAACCACATAAGCCCAGCCGACAATAAAATGGAGGCTATCAAAACGGGCATTATTATCTGTAGAGTATTTACTCCAGAAGCTCTGAGGGCAGTTAATTCATTATGCTCTGAAAATTTCCCAAATGCCATTAGGCTAGCAACTAATACCGCCATGGGCGCTGCCAGTACAACCATATAGGCTAGATTAGTAATGATTAGTTCAAGAATAACTCCTATAGGAATATCTTTACCGATGAGTTTATCGATATGTAACACCAAGAACTGCATGAGCAGAACAAACATGACCCCGAAAAAACAAAAGAGGAAAGGGCCTAAATGTTTTTTGAGTAAATCAATTTGTAGAGGGTTCAATTTCATCGATATTAATTTTGAAAAAGAAAACAAGCAGAAGTGTTTATAATCTACGATCAAGTCTAGGTAAATGCTTTCAACATAGCCAAATATATGGTATTATTGGAATCCATTTGCGAATAATCAGCCACCAAAACTCAAGTGCCTATAATCCACCGTTACTATTCTATTCATTAGTACTTTTTAGGTGCCAACATTACAGTTCAGATGCATTTGTACATGTTGGGCGATAATAACACTCATTTTCGCCTTGGTGGGAGACGTGCGTCTTTTTGCTCAGGAGCGTGGAGGGGGGCAGGGACGAGGTGTTCACCAGCAACAAGAGCGGCAAGAAGACGAGGAAACAAGTCTTGACTCCCTTATAGTTGAAATTATACCGGATAGTTTACTTGAAGGAGTGAAAATCTATCGGTATCAGCCGAAATTTGGAGCGGCTAAATTGTATGCTCCCAAAGTTGGGGCGCTATACTCAAGTCCATCAACCAGTTGGGAAATAGGAGTACGTTGGGATAGCGTTTCAACCTATACCATCCAAAATAATTGGTATAATACTGATTTAGCCCCCTTAACGATTGTAGATTTTGAGGATTTTATATCGTTAAAAATGGAGCAAAATGAGTTGACTATTCGCCGTCAGCTCATTCGTGAAGCTAAAGCACAACAAGAGGAGAGCAGAGGGTTGTTGGATTTTCGTATCTCGGTTCCAGGTGGCGAAAACTCAGCTTTTACCACCATTTTCGGTACTGATGAGGTGAGTCTTAGAGTGAACGGATCAGCTAATATGAATGTAGGTGCTTCTATCCAAAAACTCGATGATGGAACCTTACCAGAAGACCTTCGTACCCGGGTAGATCCTACCTTTAACCAGAATTTACAGCTTAATATTCAAGGTAATATTGGGGATAAATTAACTATCGCTACCGATTGGGATACCGAGCGTCAATTCGATTTCCAGAATAGATTGAGTATAGTATATGAGGGGTATGAGGATGAGATCATCAAAAGTATTGAGATGGGAAACGTATCCATGGAAACTGGAAATTCACTGGTTTCGGGTGGTAAATCACTCTTCGGAATTAAGGCCATTTCGGAGTTAGGCCCCCTCAAGTTAACTTCTGTTGTCTCTCAACAAAAAGGAAAGAGTAATTCCCAGAAAATATCTGGTGGTTCTCAAGAACAAGCTATTGATATCACTCCGGCAGATTACGAAGATGGAAGGAATTTTTTCTTAGATTTTTATAATCGTCAACAATTCGAATTAGCATTAAGTGATCCTCAAAACATCTTGCAACCTTATCAGGTGTCAGAATTGTATGTGTATGTACGCAGGGCTGAGCAAATTCCAGGTGAATCTGCCGTGCAGGCCATTGCTTTACTCGATTTAGGGGTAAATCGTTTCAATGATCAGTTATATGGATTACCAGGGAATGATCGCGATAGGTATAACGAGGTCACGTTAAATGAATTAAGAGCGACTAATTCAAATGCTACAAATGAAGATTTCGGTGCAACCGCTCAAGAATACGTAGATGCTCCATTTGAACTGCTGCAAGAGGGGATTGATTACACCTTTAACCGAGCATTGGGCTTCATAAGCATGAAGAGTTATATTAATACCGGCGATGCTGTTGCGGTTGCCTATGTATACAACGATCCGGAGCAGGGTGGGGCTCCCGTTGCAGTTGGGGAATTGAATGCATCAGGAAATGACCGGATTTATTTGAAGTTACTACGGCCAGGGGGGATGACCACCTCAGATAAAGCGTGGGACTTAACGATGCGAAATATCTATTCCTTAGGCGTTTCTGGTATTAATCCTGAAGGATTTGAGCTTGAAATTGCGGATACGCGGGGTAATATACCCGAGGTAAATTTACCTGGTCGTTCTACTACATTATTGCAAGATTTAGGACTCGACCGGTTAAATTCTGAAGGAGCAACGATTCCAGATAATCAGATTGATTTTACAGGAATTACCCTGGATGCAGGAGCCGGTCGCATCATGTTCCCGTATCTAGAGCCATTCGGGAAGCGAATAGATGAAATTCTTGGGAACTCAGTAAGTGACTCGGTTCGTCAATCCCTTACCTTTGGAGAATTGTATGAGCTTAAACAGAGTGACGCGCGAGATATTTCTAAGAACCGTAATTATACCATATCAGGTAATTCCAAAGGAGGAGTTTCAGGATCTTTTTATCTAGGCTTTGGTCTTATAGAGGGCTCAGTTAAAGTGTTTGCTAACAACGTTGAGTTGACCGAAGGTACTGATTTTGAAGTCGATTACTCGTTTGGATCACTCACCATTATGAATGAACGCTACCTTGCCCCAGGTCAAGAAATTGAGGTGGAGTATGAAAGTAATCAGTTTTCTATCATTGGTCAGAAAAATTTCACAGGGTTACGGGCCGAATATCGCGTGAATGATGATATTCAATTTGGTAGTACTTTTTTCAAATTAAAGGAACAGCCACTGTCGGATAAAATTCGAATTGGCAATGAACCTATCAATAATACTGTCTTAGGTTTGGATGCTCGAGCCAATTTTGAAGCTCCTTGGCTAACTCAGGCTATCGATAAGGTGCCATTACTTCAGACCAAAACACCATCAAATATTCAATTTAGTGGGGAGTTTGCTCAGCTGCGACCTGGGGTTGCCCAAACAAATGCGGTACAGGAGGCTATCGATAACAATGAACTATATAGAGACGAAAAAAACGGATTGGTTTTCATAGATGACTTTGAGGGGGCTGAATACACCATTAGTCTCACCAATCCAACCCGTTGGAATCTAGCTTCTGCACCTGCCGCGTTACCTGGCTACGCCCCAGACGAGACCTATTTTGCTAATCCGGACTTTACCACCCCTCAAAGTAGTTTTGACCGAAAGGCGAGAGCAGATTTACGATCTCAATTTTCATGGTACTCCATTCCTCGGAACATCAGTTCTATACGTAATGCCATTGTTACTCCTGAATCGGAAACAATTTTATTGAAGGATGTATTTCAGGGGCGGGAAACCAACAATCGACAAGAAGATGTCATTACTTCTCTCGATATCCATTACAACCCAACCAAACGAGGGCCTTATAATTATAATTTAGATCTTAAAAACGTCTTAGAAAATACGCCTGAAAACACATGGGGCGGGATGACCTATGTCATACCTTCCGGGCAAGAAGATCTGGTTCAAAACAATATCGAGTTTTTAGAATTTTGGGTCCAAGCAATATTACCAGGTGGTCAAGATCCAACCGGGGAGGAAGCCTTCTATGATGGTAAAATCTATCTTGATTTAGGAATTATTTCAGAGGATATCATTCCCAATGTTCGGCTTAACACCGAAGACGGCCTTTCAACGGTGTTAAATAACTTGCAGGAAGATGATGCAGAATCTCAACCGCGCTCGTACATCCCACCATCCCCACCCGTCCCCCTCGGTCAATTTTCAAACGATAAAAGAGCCCTAGAGGATGTCGGCTTGGACGGCGCCCCCAATCCAGGTACTCCTGGAGCTGAAAACCGGGATGAAGGAACCCTTTTTGGGGACTTTATTGAGGCTATGCGGGTGCAGTATGGGGAAGGAACAGAAGAGTTCTCTATGATTCAAGAAGACCCATCCAACGATGATTATGTCTATTATGGAGAAAACAAGGTGCTCGATTTCAAGCTAAATGAACGCTTTTTTAGAATGTTAGGTCACCATGATGGGAACACCCCTGAAAGTGGTGGCAGTGATAATAAAACCGCTGTAACCTTAAAACCTGATACCGAGGGTTTGGTCAGCGCCTCATCCATTCAGCAAACCAATTCCTATTATCAATATGAAATAGATTTTAATCCTGCCGATGCATCACAATTGAACATCGGTTCATCTGGGAGTTACATTGTAGATAAAATACCCCGAAATCCTGAGTACAAAACCTGGTACTTGGTACGTGTTCCATTGAGTGATTTTAAAAGAAAATTTGGGGACATCGAGAGCTTTCAGAACATATCCTACATCCGAATATGGATGTCGGGGTACCAAAAACCTTTTACCATGCGATTCGCAACCTTGGAATTTGTGGGCTCTCAATGGAGAAAAGTGACCAATTTGAGCGATAGCCCAGTTAATCCAGGGGATTTTAAGTTATCCACGATTAATATCGAAGAAAATGCTAACAGAGAACCGTTTCCGTACCGTCAACCCGATGGGGCCATTAGAGCATTGAACAGAAGTGCACAAATTCAGGCGCTAGAAAATGAACAGTCATTAGTGCTAAGTGTGGAAAACTTAGAGGCAGGAAAGGTTCAAATGGTTAAGCGAGTGTACCCCGGTAAATTGAACCTTTTAAATTATTCCAATATGCGAATGTTTGTACATGGGGAAGGTTTTGATAAGCGTGGCGATGCGGAATTAGTCGTTCGGTTGGGGACAGATTTGGAGAATAATTACTATGAGTATCGCCAGCCAGTAAGCCCATCACAGCCTATGCCATTTAATTACGACCCATCTGATGCGGGCCAATTAGAGGTGGAGGCTGCAGAAATTTGGCGATACGACGAAAATAATATGAACATCATCATATCCGCATTTAATGTGCTTAAGCAACTTCGGGACGACGCTGGCGCCGATCCAACCGAAGTGTTTGAACAGAAGGGTTTGTTAGATCCTGAAGTAGCGGTAAATGGGGCAGTGGTTTCGATTAAAGGAAATCCTTCTTTAGACCGAGTGACCGAAATTGGGTTGGGTATACGAAATCCATATGACCCACAGAATGTGAACACAAAAGGGTCTCCCTTATTAAATGCTGAAATGTGGTTAAATGAGTTACGGCTTTCTGGATTTGATAACGAAAAAGGCTGGGCGGCGAATGCCAAGTCCACCATTAAATTTGCTGACTTTGCTACGGTTAATGCTAATCTTACCCGAAGAACGAATGGTTTTGGGGGACTAGAATCACGGTTGGGGGATCGAAGTGTATCCGATCAAACCGCGTACGGAATTAGCTCAACTATTAACCTACATAAACTTATTCCTGATCGTTTTGGGTGGAGTTTTCCGGTGACTATTTCTAGCAGGGTTAATACGCAAACTCCGAAGTATTTACCATCACAGGGGGATATTCGCTTGACCGATTTTATCGATAAGGTGAATGCTGATGAATCGGTACCATCTAATTTAAAAGATGAAGTTATTAATGCAAAAATCAATGATATAGAGACGGTTAATGAGACTTTTTCATTCAATGTTTCGAATATATCTAAGCGTAATTCTAAACCTAAATGGGCTCAGTTAACCTTGGATAACACCAAGTTAAGTTATGTATACAACGAGGGGTATTCTAAAAACCCACAATTAGTCTTTCAGAACAAGTGGGACTATAAAGCTTCTATTCAGTACAATTTATCGTTACGCCGAATAAAGTTACTTCAGCCTTTTAAATTTACCGAGGGTATTCCTGTCCTTGGGGCATTGTCCGAGCTTCGATTGGGTTATTTACCCTCTTCTATTACGGCTTCATCTACACTTACACGGCGTTATGACGAATCTCGGAGACGTAATCTAAGTGATCCTGAGGATATTCAAGCTTTACAACAATCACATGCATTCACCCAACAGAATCGCTTTTCCTTTAGCTATAATTTTATGCCCTCGATTCCAATCACTTTCACGAGTTCATCCAATTTTGATTTTTCGAGTTTAGGTATAAACCCAAGTAATCGGGACGATGTGGATAGTTTATCGTACCGAATCAAACCCAGTTTTGATGTCATAAAGGGTGCGCTTCGAGATACCTTAGCGCCTCGGAGATCTTCTTACCAAGAGAGTTATTCGGCAAGTTGGAGGCCTAAACTTAAC
>Ga0233432_10000714_pt1 | contig 31834 bp, 50 predicted proteins | sample SI_122_August201_6_FD_179870 | JGI IMG/M metagenome (GOLD analysis project Ga0233432, IMG submission 179870) | Seawater microbial communities from Saanich Inlet, British Columbia, Canada - SI_122_August2016_10_MG | ecosystem: Environmental > Aquatic > Marine > Inlet | place: Canada: British... | reverse complement strand
TGCCGTAAACTCTACTGTTAAATGGGACGGAGCTCCTGCTATCTTTGCAGGTCTTGACCCATCGGACGGTAAGTTCTTTGTTGCAAAGAAAGGTATCTTCAATAAGAACCCAAAGGTATACAAGACTCCTGCAGATATTGATGCAGACACCAAAGGTGATTTAGCAACAAAGCTCAAAGAGGCATTGAAGTATTTACCAGCGCTGGGTATTAAAGGTGTCGTTCAGGGAGACTTTTTGTATTCAAAGTCAGACCTAAGAACAGAAACTATTGACGGAGAAAAATGTGTCACCTTCCAACCTAATACGATTGTTTATGCTGTTCCGTCATCTTCCCCTCTTGCGAGAGAAATCAGAGCGGCGAAACTGGGGATTGTTTGGCACACAACATACGAAGGAAAATCATTTGAAACGATGAAAGCTTCGTTCGGTAAAGATATCGCTACAAAGCTGAAAAAGACCAAGACAGTTTTCTCGACAGATGCCAACTTCCGTGATGTGTCAGGTAAGGCTACATTCACAGCAAAAGAAACTGCAGAGATCACATCAGTTCTTTCAAGAGCAGGCAAGCTGTTTAATACTATCAACGCAGCAACTCTTAATGGGATCTCGGATGATGACTTTATCTTACTGAGAACCAAAACTTACATGAACACCCTCGTGCGTGCGGGTCAGAAGGTTCCTAAAGGTTCTGCAGTTGTAACTGGTCTTCTCAACTATATAGATGGATACTTTGATAAAGAGATTGCCAGTAAGAAGTCTGAAAAGGGCAAAGAAACATGGAGAGCAAAGAAAGTTGAAGCAATGAAGTTCTTTACTCAAAATAGTAAAGCTGACATAGCTAAAGTCTTTGACTTAATGAACCTTATTATTGAAGCGAAGTTGATTGTAATCAAGAAAATGGACGCAGCATCTTCAATGGGAACGTTCCTGAGAACCAATAATGGTATGCGTGTTACTGCCCCAGAAGGTTATGTTGCCATTGACAAGATTGGTTCTGCCTTAAAGCTTGTCGATCGACTCGAATTCTCAAAAGCTAACTTCAGTCCAGACATTATTAAAGGGTGGCAAAGGTAAAAGCTAAACCATTATAAATACTATATCAAAGACTACAAGTCTATTATAATACGGCATAGCAATATAGTCAACTACTTTTTGAGGAATCGATGAAAAAAATTGTATTTACATTTGGGAGGATGAATCCTCCAACTATTGGTCATGAAAAGTTGGCTAACAAAGTTGCAGCTGTAGCAAAGAGCGAGAAAGCTGATGCTAGGATCTACTTATCCCACACACAGAATAGTAGAAAAGATCCATTGGACTACCAAACAAAATTTAGATTTGCGTCAAAGGCGTTTGGAAAGTCAGTCCATAAATCGCAATCAAAGACTATTATCCAAATCGTACAAGAACTCGAAAAGGCTGGATACGAAGAAATCGTCCTCGTTGTTGGATCTGATCGTGTAACAGAATTTCAGGGTTTGTTGGATAAATATAATAACAAGGAATATAAGTTCCAAAGTATCAAGGTTGTTTCTGCTGGAGCTAGAGACCCCGATGCAGAGGGTGTGGAGGGGATGTCTGCCTCTAAATTGCGTGGTATAGCAAAGGCAGGTGACTTCGAAACATTTAAGACTGGTCTCCCAAAGAGGTTGTCGGATAGAGATGCTAAACAGATTTTTGATGCAATCAATAAAGAGTTGAAAGAAGAAATGGAAAACGAAGCGCTATCAATTCAACAGAGATTGGCACGTGGCAGAACCATGAAGCGAAATGCAAAGAAGATTGCTCGTATGCGGAAGATTAAGTCTAAGAAAAGGGCTGATCAAGACACACTTAAAAAGCGTGCACGCAAGATGGCAATTCAGTTGGTCCGCAAGAAAGTTGCTGGCGACCGTGGTTCAAATTACGCTTCATTGGGTGCTGCTGAGAAGTCAACAATTGATAAGCTTGTTTCCAAGAAGAAAGCTCAAATCGATCGTTTGTCTAAGAAGCTGATCAATAAAGTTCGTAAGGGTGAAAGCGAGAGGCTCTCGAAAGCAAGATCAAATAAGAACGAAGAATATGTTATCGAAGCGAGAGAAGATAGCGATATTGGTGATAAAAAGGGTTCTCAACCTGCAAAGTATCATTCTGGTTTGTCTAAATCTACTAAAGAAAAGAGAGACAGCCAATTCAAGAAGGCGGCTAAAAAGCACCATAGTGATCCTTCGGCGTATCCAGAAAAGCATTCAGGAGATGAAAAAGTGAAGACCAAAACTTCTAAGCACACCAAAAAATACAACGACATGTTTGGTGAAAATGCATCTCAGGAAAGAGCAAGAGAACTTATAAGAAAAGAAAAAGAATCTGATAAGCAAAAGCATGATAAGATGATGGATCGTGCTAGAACGAAAGATACAAATACAAAGAACAGAGCTGAAGAAAGAACTGATGAAGCTTGTTGGGATACACACAAGCAGGTTGGAATGAAAGAGAAGGGTGGCAAGATGGTCCCCGACTGCGTTCCAAAAAATGAAGAATTTGAGATCAATGAATCTGTTGCAGCTCTGAAGAAAAAATCCGAAAAGTCTGGAATATCATATGGTATTCTGAAGAAAGTTTATGATAGAGGAATGGCTGCTTGGAGAACAGGACACCGTCCTGGTGCATCCCAAGAACAATGGGCGCTCGCTAGAGTAAATTCGTTTATAACTAAAGGTTCTGGAACTTGGGGTAAAGCTGATAAAGATCTGGCTTCTAAAGTTCGTAAAGAGTCTATCAATGAAGTAAACGGCGCAGGTGAATATGGAACTACGAAATTGCGTAAGAAATATTCAAAGGAAACGCCAATGCAGGAAAGAACTGCTATTAACCGAGACCCAAAAGAAGCTATGATGAACAAAGCTGTAGAAGCTTTACATCGCCGTGCTCAATCAAAGGGTGACAAAGAGACAATTGGTGGTTATGCGTACGATGTGGCCAGATCTTTTAATGGTTTGTCTGCTAGAGAACTTGAACGTGCATATAAAGAAAAGTATAAGTGAGAATAAACATGAAATCTTTTAAAGAACAAACCGAAGAAGCTATTGATTCAATTTGTGAAGACTGCGATCTATATCAAGATCTTGTGGTGGAAGCCTCTGAGTATCAAGGTAGAAAGGTAAAGTTGAATGACCCGTTTAGGAACAGTGACGGTAATAGTAAGTTTAGTGTTTATGTTCGCAATGATAAAGGTAATGTCGTTAAGGTCAACTTTGGAGACCCAAACATGGAAATCAAACGAGACGACCCCGCTCGCAGAAAGTCTTTCCGTGCCCGCCATAAATGCGACACCCCTGGACCAAAATGGAAAGCCCGTTACTGGAGCTGCTACCAATGGCGCTCAGGATCAAAAGTAGATAACTAAGGAGAACCTCAATGCCAAGTTTAGTAGAAACGGTGAGAATGATGCAAGCTGAAGCAATTTCAGCAGCTCAAAAAAAGAAAATCGCTGCAATCGAAAAAGATAATAAACTTTCTGATAAAGAAAGGTTCAAACAGATCGATGCTGTTATGAAAGAAGAAGAAGGCAAGATGTGCAAAGAGTGCGGTAAAGTGCACGAAGGCAGCTGCATGGGTGAAGACAACACTAACGATAAGTCCGACGATGGAGAGGGTATGGATAAAGTCCAACCTAAAGCTCTGAAGAAAAAGTTTGACGATCGTAAAGACAAAGACATCGACAATGATGGTGACGAAGATGAATCTGATGAGTATCTCCATAATCGCCGTAAAACAGTTTCAAAAGCAGTAAAAGAAGAAGAAGAAATTGATGAAAATAAAGCCATCATTAAAATCTATCAAGATATGAAGGCACAAGGCAAAAAGGATCACAATATTCTTGACTACATTGGCTCTATGCCGAAGTATAAGAGAATTTCTCGTGACCAGATGGCAAAAATCATTGGTGATGCAAAGCGCAAGGGCATCTTCAAAGAAGAAGTAGAACTTGACGAAGCACCACGCCGCAAACGAGCGCCTAAGCTGAAAGGTGACAGCATTAAAATTCAACGTGCAAAAGATGCAGAACTTAATAAAGCCCTCGGTCGCACAAAGACTGGACGTAAGAAACCAGTCCGCACAATGACTTCTACACAGAAAGCACTTGCATCACTTCGTAAAGAAGAAGTTGAACAGATCGAAGAACTGACGGCTGCTGAAAAGAAACTTATCAATCAAATGTATGATAAGAAAGGCAACCTTACTCCTATGGGTAAGAAGGTTATGGCACATGGCAAAGCAAACAGCAAACTTACTCCTGGAGCAAGAGATGCTGATAATGCAAGACGTAAAGAATATAATGCATATCAAAAGTCAATGCGTGGCGAAGAAGCTGTTGAGGAGGCTCGTCAGTTAAAAAATCCTAAAACCGAAGTTATGGTTGTAGATAAAGGTGGTAAAACTATTGTTATTGATAAGACTAAGCAAAAAGAATATCTTGCAAAAGGTTGGAGACTTGCTGAATCTGTTAATGAAATAATGTCGCCGATGAGAAACAGATTTGGTCCAGCAGTAGATTCTAAAAAGTTTAATGTATATAAAAAGCATATGAAAGACAATAAATTAGACGAACCAACAGTTTACATGGCTTATCAAAATCCTGCTAGTGCTGAAGCAAAGCGAATGATGAAGAACCCAGCATATGCTAAAGGTTTAGAATTGTATAAAGCTTCAATAAGAGAATCAAATGTTGATGAAGCTGTTGAACTTGAACTTGACGAGAAGAAAAAAATAAACCCTGATCAAATTCGAAAAGCTTTGGCTTCTGATAAGGCAAAGGCAAAGGGTAAAGATAAAGTTTCTTTGAAGAAAGCTCCTTGGGATAAAAACGAAGAAGTTGAAGATGAGATGCCTGTAGAAACTGGTAAAAAGAAAAAAGATCCGAAAAAAGATCCCAAGAACAAAAGCGGCGAAGAGATTGATGTAGAACCAACCTTGGACGAAGCATCTGAAATGACTCCCGAGCAAGAGAAAATGCGTGAGAAGTATGTTATGAAATTGAAGAGCCGCATGGATGAATTTAAGAAGAAATATGGTGACAGAGCAGAAAAGATTATGTATGCTACTGCCACCAAAATGGCTATGAAAAAATAAACTAAATACTTAAAGTAAACTCTAAAGGAGAAAACCTATGGCACAATGGAAAATGACAGATGCTGCTAATGGTATGCCAACATATGCTAACAACATTCTGAATGTGGCAGGACCATCGACAGGTCTATACGGAAACACTACAGCAGAAGCATTTGTTGCTAACGTAGCTGTGGGTGTATTTGGTGTATCGGCAGACGAAATGAATTCAGCTAACGCATCTTCAGAAGCTACTGGTGTAGCTCATGCTGGCTGGACACTTCGTACAGAAGGTACTGGTGGTCGTGCGGGTCGTGTACAATACGAAGTTTTGGTAGCTGCTGGCTCTATGACTGGTGATGGTGCAGACGATACACAACTTCCAGAATAATTAAAGGTAGGGGCTAGAGAATGGCTATCGACAGAACTAAAAAGGTTTCTGAATTTGCTCGCATCTCACGTGCGGGTACAGATGACCTATTGCTACTTGTGAATGACCCTAATGGAACACCTTCCACAAGAACAATCACAATTAAAAATCTATATAATGATGTGGGTGCGGAAGCTGTTTTCTATGCCAATACTACCTTTAAGGCAAACTCTCATTTCCAGTCGAACACTTTGTATACTGGGAATGACAACCGCTTTAATAGTAATGTACACTTCACCAGTAACTTAACAATCTCGAACACATCTTCTATCGAAGCATATGGAAGAACGTATAGCGGATCAAATCCACCAATCGGGAATGCTGAGTTTCAGGCGTTTGTTGCAAACACTAACTTGTTTATTCAAACGCTGCAGGCGGATGGCACTTTCTTGCTACCCAATGGTGCGTTTGCTGTTGCGAATACAACATACAATACTGATCTGGCAAATACCAACTCGAGGCTGCAAGGTTTAGAGGCATATGGCCAGCTGGCTTCTAACTCTCATGTTATCAATACTTATGTTGCAAATACAACTTACCAATCATTTGCAGCAAATTCTACGACAAATCTAGACGATAGTCTTGCAAGGGTTGCTACTCTAGAAACTAAAGTTGCAAATCAAGAATCCTTGACAGCGAATGGTTTTAATGTTGCATTTGCGAATGCAGTTGCAACTGCCTCTGCTCAATCTGCGGTATTCGTATCAGAAAATTATATTCCATTAGGGAATTCTGCAGCGAGGCTATATGATGATTCTATAGATGCCTCGTATATCGGGATATTGAATCATAAAGTTTCTTCCACTTGGGATGCTGTAAACCACGGTGACGTTGCGCCCCAATCGAACGGATATGCAGTGGCTTTAGAGTCAGGACTTTGGGTTCCTAAACCTTCCCCCTCACTCGGGTTCACAGTCGACGATTATCAAGTTGATGCCAATGCCGCATTAGGGTTCTTTTTTGATAGTGGTCCAGGGGTTGTTGGTTCTGTCAACGAGACTATCTATGCATATAAAGGCTTTACATACACTTTCTATCCAGCCTGGCTGACACAAGATAGAAATATTCTAATTGTGAATGATCCGAATGACATTTCTTCTGTGTTTGCTAATGGAGTTTATACTGCTAATACTGGTCGAGCTTATGCAAACGGTCTTGGCGTGACTGCAAGAACTGAATTGACTATTCCTATGGCACAAGAAGCTAACCTCTATTATATGGATTCAGCAAATTCAGCAACTTATGGGACGATTGTAATTAGATAATGATTGATAATTTGACTGAGGAAAATTTCCAGCTTTTCGCTATGAAACATTATCAAAATCCCCACTGTATGGATTTGTTAGAATTTCATGATGATTTAAAACGTATCCGCTATATCAAGCGGTTGCTGAAGAAATATAAAAATGCGGATGAGCTGAAAGAACGATTGATAATAAACCATTTGGTCGTTCTTTACAATATGTTTGAAGGTAGAGCTATGACTCGAATGCTACTATTAAAACTTGATGGGTATCATGATTGCCTCAAACCGTTTCTTATGCTTCTAAATTATTGGACTGTTGATGTCGGAAGAATAAATAATAAAAAGATTGTAGACTCTGACATTAGTCTCGACCCAAATATAGTAAAAGTGTTAAGGAACATTTAAATGGCAGACGTAGCAGACTTAGTGTTAATCTATCAATTCATTAAAAGGCTTACAACACCTTTTGATAAGACTGAAGCATATAACCTTGGTCTTATTGACGAAAAGGGTAAGAGACTTAAAAAGGCTCAAACCTCAGAAGAGAAAAAGGCTATGGGGTACTTCGATCGCCTCGTATTTAACGTTAAGCGGCTGATCGAGCGCCTTCCAGGAGGTTCATCCCGTATCGCATCATATGGTGCGGCTTTGTGGTTGATTAAAGAAGGTAAGATTGATAGAGAATATACAGATCAAGAAATAGCAACAGGGTTGTATGAGGCTATGGACGAAATAGATGAAAGAACAAATAAGAAGCTTACCGAGCTGTTCGAAGATGCACCAACAAATGCAACTGGTCCAGCTGTAGCAGGCACGAACGACGACATTACTTGGAAGAAGCCAGACGCTCGAAAGAAAGAGATGAAAGCATTTCTTCGCCGCTATATGGAAAACAAGACAAAGCGTGAGGCAATCAAAACCCGTAAAGACTTCATGAAGAGAATGGGTTTGTGATGCTTAATTTTAAAGAATACTTGCAAGAACAAGAAGAAATTACTCTATCTCAGATGAAAGCGTTTGAGAAGTTTGTTGATCGTATGTTTGAGCGGTTTAAGATTGACTTTGAATTTACCAAACATTTCGGTGAGCGTATGTCTGATGAAAGAAATAAACCAAATATTAAGATGAAAGAGCTTGCCGATTTTGTAAAAAAGATATATAATCAACAAGGTAAGAACTTGAAGGGTGTGGCTGGTGCTGAGGCTGTCATTAAAGATATGCAGTCAGATCTCAACATCCCTGTAGTTGTTAAGTATGATCAAAAGAACGATGAGTTTGATGTGGTGGCTAAAACCATCATGCGCAAGAAAAACTTTAAGACACCAAATCAGGTGATTCAATACAAATGATACGTGTATATTTAATGTTGTTTATTCTGGGGAGTCTCGGAGCTGCTGGCTTCGGGGCTTATACATTTTACCAAGACACTCAAGATAGAATTCAAAAACTTTCTTCAGACAATACTAAACTTTCTATAGCGGTTGAGTCTAAAGATAAAAGAATTAATGCTCTTGAGGAACAGGCAAAAGCAAATCAAGAACGTATGTCTAATCTGCAGTCTTCGTTACAAGAAGCCGAAGGTTATATCGATGGACTTCGTTCAACTTTCCAGAAACATAATCTTACAAACCTTGCGGCAAAAAAGCCAGGATTGATAGAAAAGAGGATGAATGATGCGACCAATAAACTTTTTGATGATCTCAGCAGCAGGGCTGTTACTGAGTAGCTGTGGTGTTATAGGTAATCTAAGAACACCTGAACCAGAGATTGTAACAGTAACAGAAACAGTTCCCGTTGTAATACCAAAGATAACTCCTCCAAAGGATATGCGACTGGAGAACATTCGTATATATGTTGTGAGTGAAGATGAGAACATAAATGAATTCAAAGAAACATTCAGAAAGATACATGGCGAGGTAGTTTTTGTTGCAATCAGTATTAAAGACTATGAAAACATGAGCCTAAATATAGCTGAAATGAAACGATATATAGATCAACAAAAACAAGTTATTTTGTATTATGAAGATGCTCTGACAGAAAACCAAAAACCTGAAAGCTAATAGTAGGAGATACGAAGATGGCTGTAAAAATCGGCGGTTCAACCGTAATAAACAATAGTACAGATGGAATTTTTAGATACGTCTACGGAGATGGGCGATTTCTCACCAACCTTCCCGATTCTGGTGGCGGTGCATTAGGTTGGATTTCTTTTACAGGGACTGGCTCTCTAATTAATAGTAAAAACATGTCATTGTCACGGTTTGGCGTTGGCTATTATCGAATCAATCTATCTGGTAGTGCAAGAACGTCTGATTATACTGCGGTGTTTTCTATGTCTGGACCCGTTCGCTATACAAAAGCCGCTCCGACTGGATCACTCATCGGCACCGACGGACAGATCGACAACCATAGTATTTCTGTCGGTGGGCGAAGCTCAATGGCTATAACATTTTACACTAATAAAGTTTTTAATGATTATCAACATTTTGGTGGGAATGATAACAACACATCCATGACGTTCCGATATGATGCGGTCGACCCACCTTACATTTCATGCGTTACATATAAAACTTAAATTTGGAGGCTGTACAAATGAAAACTATTTTTTATAACTATCCTGTTGGAACAGAAAAAGTTGCAGCAACTCATTCAAATAATTCTGTTGAAGAACTTAAAGCCGAGGGTATCATTCCAAATAATGCTGTTACTGTAGTATATGACCTTATTGATGAGAATTCAGACCACAACACAAGACCATTATATGTTTTCGTCGATAGAATTAAATTTGATAATATCGAAAACCCAACGCTTGTGAAGTTTGATAGAGATTTGCTTTATGCGGAACTCCTGCAAGATGCCAGAGGCGCTAGAGCGCAGCAGCTGCAGAAACTAGACAACCTTCAATTGAGAGCTATGGCAAAGGGGCTTACCGATGTCGTTGCAGATATTGAAGCAGATAAAGAAATTATGAGAAACTTACCAGACAACATTAATTTCAATTCAGCAAATAATTATTCTGATGCTTTCTCAGCATTACCTCGTCAAACTCTTGGTGAAGACCTTGAGGAGAAGTATAGAGAAAGGTTGTTGTGAGTATAAGGTTTGAATTACCTGAAGATAGCCAAAATAGAATAAAAGAGATAATTGACAAACGCCATAAAGATATAATTGTAAATTCTCGGTTGACTGGAATTCGAACTGTCCCAGATTGGGCTGAAAATCTTACAAAAGATAAAATATCGCAAGGTGACAATTCTATAAGCGTTAAAGATAATTTAATAGACTTTATGAATTTGGGAATATCTCAAAAGATGGTATATTCTATACAGAAAATATTTCCTTCTAAATTGGTTCATTCGAGCGGGTATTTCCATTACCCGCCAACAGGGTTTATGGGTTGGCACACTAATAGTGATTATCCATGTCAACGCTTGTATATAACTTATACAAAAGAAGCAAATAAATCTTTCTTTAGATACATGAAAGGTGAAGAAATGATCACTGATTATGATGATGCAGGCATTACTACAAGACTTTTTGACATCAAGAAAGATGAATTGTTTTGGCATTGTGTTGGTAGTGAGACAGATCGAATAAGCTTCGGGTTTTCAATAGTGTGATACATGTTTTAGATAAAGAATGGTCTATCTTGGGTATTCCTATGGCTATAAACTGTCAAGAAATTTATAGCCTTTTAAAATACGAGGGTGCTGTTCCCCAATTGATATCAATAAAAGATATTGGACACAAACCAATTGATCTCATTGATAAGGAAGATATTAGGTATTTGAATGCAAATCTAAACCTCCCTGCGATTGTGGTGAGGGGAATGCAGAACCCCTTAAATAAACCGTATAGAATGATTGATGGGCGGCACAGGATTCTTAAAGCTAAAGAAAATAAAATACCAGAATTGCTCACATATGTTATAGATGAAAAGCGAGCTTTAAAACACATGCAGCAATATATTTAATCTATATGATTATAAATATCTAAAACTTCTTAGGAATATTCAGATGGTCCAAAAACTTAGCATGACAAATTTGACAGGTGATAGCCTAACAGTGGGTAATACTGTCATCACAGGAACAGGTGTCACGGTAAACGACGAACCACTATCGGGTGGAACAGGCGGCGCAGAAGTATATGCCAATACAACATTCTTCCCGACATCAGGTTTAACTCCTGGAAGCTTTGCCTTTGCTAATAACAATAATACTCTGTTTATGACGAATGGATCAGGTTGGTATAAAATTGCTCTAGTAAACCAAACCCCATCTATTACTGCCAGTATTGAATCTGCTCTTATGGGTAAGTCTGGTAACACGATAATGTTCACATACAGCGTTTCCGATCCTGACGGGATGACCCCAACAGTAACTGTTGCGAACAGCGGCTTTGCGGATAGCAGCGTCGGTAATGTTGTTTTGTATACCGCAAATAATACCGTTGAGGTTAATAATTTCTCAGCGCAGCCTTATTCTGCCACAATTACTCTAACTGGTTCTGATGGAATCAGCTTCGACACAGATACCGTGACGATTCAAGTCACATTTTCACCAGACCCCTTTTGGGTGAAAGATACTTATGGCATACCGGATTATGCACACTTAACTGAAGATGAACACCTATACTGGTTAAATAGTAGTTCAGAGGTTAATTTTAGTGCGGGAGCTGACACTAATGTCAATGTCACCCTAGTCCATAAAATAGACGGAGAACTTGCTGAGTATGCTTGGACAACTTACCTCCAAGCTGATATGAGTAGTTATAATTCAAGTCATGATGCACACCGAGTGGCAAGCTCAAACAATCAACCAATCGCTGTGGGCCAATTTCCGCATGTGATAGGTGGATCGATACGTTACTCACCTATGTTTTGGAGAATGGACTCAAATAGCGGCGCACCCCTAAAGGCAGTTGCTATTCCATATGGATTCTATAGACCATATCCCCCGTTTAGTGCGGGTTCTTCGAGCGTGGCTAGTGGCGGTAATTGGTTTGCTGGAGGGTCAAACGGTGGAACAAATACGATCTGTATTGCGAGATCACCCCATAACATGTACACATCTGGGGATACGATCAACAGCGGAAATACAAATTTCTATAAAGCTCATAGTATGTCAGGATGGGGTAGTGGCGGCACTGCAGTTGATGGGGCTTGCGAATTGTCAGATGGGTCTATTATAACTATTGGTAACTCTTGGGTGACGTCTGGGGCTCCAAACTATTACTTTGGGTACACAGCATATGTATTAAAATTTAACAACGACGGAACATATAATTCTTCACAATCATATAAAAATAATCCATATGCAGGCACATCATATACAAACGGCTTCTTGCCCAAAATGATAAAGCAAGCAACCAACGGAAATATTCTTATGGTTGGTTATGATGCTAATTCCTCCAGTAGTTATAGGCCATCAGCCCAGCTTGTTCTGTTTAATAGTAGTATGACAGTTCTTTATAAAAGGCAAATATATCCGAATGGCAAGTCTGGCACCACCAGTGTGTGGTCTCCCAATTTGATCGAAGTCGCTGATGATGGTGACTTTGTTGTAATTTTTCACAACACGCAATATGACCAGTTTGCTATTGGTAAATTTGATTCTAGTGATTTAACAGACTCTGGTGTACCTTATATTTGCGGTAGTGGCATCACTACGGCGGGGATCCCTGGAACAAGCTCCAAGGCTGGTAAATTTGTGTTTAGTGTTGATCGTGGAACAAATGAGTTTACACATACAGGAACGCTCGACTCTTGGCCATTAGAAAATCTATCAGACATTTTTGGGTCTGCGACAGCAACAACTTGGGTGGATTCAGGGACATCTACGTTTACGGCGAGTAAGGGTTCTGGTCCGAGCATGAGTCAATCTACATACACCCCAGAGGATGTATATGGTAATCATTCAACGTCATATGGTGGAGACCAAAATTATTTTAATGTGATCACAACAGATTACAATTATGCGTTTGATGTCACATCAAATACAGACTTTACTCAATTATAGATTTTAATAAATAATATTGCGTCTGAATTTGGGAAGAAACCATGAACGATATAGACCTATTTCAGCTCTTAGAGGATAGAAGAATCGAATCTGAGAAGAGATCAGATATTCTCCACAAAAGAATCGGGGAGCTCCGTGACGAAATGGCCAATAAAATGGACGACTCCCATAGAGAAATTATGCATGAAATTAAAGAACTGCGTAAAGAACAGCAGCTTCATGCAAAAGAAATGTCACAGAGAGTTTCCTCACTAGAGCGTTGGCGTTGGCTGCTGATGGGCGGCGCTGCGGTTCTTGGGTTTATCCTAGCTGGTGGGCTAGAACTCATTTCGAACATTATATAAAATAGTTCTTGCTATTTTAGAAGTCTTGATGTATACTGACTTCTATGAGCAATTTTATAGACACAAAATACCTACACCTCCTATCTTCTCAGCTTGATCAATTCAAGCGAAAGAACGATACAGTTTACAACTTCCGGTGCCCGTACTGCGGGGACTCTCAGACTGACAAAAACAAAGCACGTGGATATATGTTTCTCAAAGAGGGCAATTATATCTTCAAGTGTCACAACTGCGGAAAGGGTGCCTCTGTAGGTAATCTAATCCGCCACGTAAATCCCCAAATGCATAAAGAATATTCTCTCGAGCGCTTCGGTGATCGAGAACGTAAGCCTGTTGCCCCAAAGACAGACACTTACAAGAAGTTCCAGAAGAAAGAAGATTACCTCAAAACTGCGTTGGGTAAACTCAAGAGAATATCTCAATTAAAATACGATCATCCAGTAAAAAAATATATTGAGAACAGAAAAATACCCCCCTCGAGGCATGGTAAACTTTTCTATTCACCTAAATTCTATGCATTTGTTAATCAGATGGTCCCTAATAAAATACCCAATATTGGCAAAGATGAGCCTCGGCTTATCATACCATTACTGGACTCCGATAATAAACTGTTGGGGTTCCAAGGAAGGGCTTTCGGATCTTCTAAGAACAAATACATAACCATTATGATGGAGGAAGGTAATCCAAAGATATACGGGTTAGATACTACAGACTTAACAAAACCTGTCTATGTTTTAGAGGGTCCAATTGATAGTATGTTTATCCCCAATTCAATTGCGATGGCTGGTGCCGATGTCAGCGGCTTGCAGCGATACTCTGGGACTGAATTTGTGTTTGTTTATGATAATGAACCACGCTCAAAGGAGATTGTGGGTAGGATAGAAAAGACTATTGCGGCTGGGAATAAAATTGTTCTGTTCCCAAATTATATTGAAGAAAAAGATATAAATGACATGATTATGGCTGGAACACCTCTGCAGGGAGTTTTAGATATTATAAGTAATAACACCTTTAATGGACTTGAAGCAAAAGCTATGCTTAGTAAATGGAGAAAATGCTAAATGAATATTAGATTGATCGGGTACACACAAGCAACTCCCGAATTTATTGGACTTGATAATGTCTTAGACTTGGTGGCGTACTGCGCAAGAGTATCAAACCCTTCTGGACAAATGAATAGTGAAACAGCAGAGAAGCTTGTTAAGTACCTAATCAAACACAAGCATTGGTCGCCGTTGGAAATGGTTTCGGCGACTATGGAAATTGAAACAACACGGGATATTGCACGTCAGATGCTACGTCACCGCTCGTTTTCTTTTCAAGAATTTAGTCAGCGATACGCAGATCCAACTAAAGACTTGGACTTTGTGGTTCGTGAAGCACGTTTACAGGATACAAAGAATCGCCAAAACAGTATCGAAGTTGATGATGAGAGTCTGCAACTTCAATGGGCTTTGAGGCAGGATGCTATCATTAAGGCTGCTACAAATGCATATGAGTGGGCTATTGAAAATGGTATTGCTAAAGAACAAGCACGTGCAGTTTTGCCAGAAGGTAACACAGTATCACGTATGTACATGCAAGGGTCTCTGCGTTCTTGGATCCACTATATTGACCTTCGCTCAGGTAATGGTACACAAAAAGAGCATATTGAAATCGCTAAAGCTTGCGGTGAAGTAATTTCAAAAATCTTTCCGATGACAGAAGAAATAACATAAAAATAGGGGGAATACCATGTTTGGATTAGGTGAAAAACACCTTGGCATCCGTGTCAATTACGATCGTGATAATGAATTATCAGAACAGGGGCTAAAGCTTCTGAAAGACTACTATTGCAGCACAGAAGAGACTTCTCCGCAACAAGCTTTTGCACGTGCAGCTGTCGCATATTGCTATGGTGATATGAAACTGGCGCAACGAATTTATGATTATGTTTCCAAGGGGTGGTTTATGTTTGCCTCTCCAGTTCTATCAAATGCTCCAGAACCAGGAAAAACTCCGAAGGCTCTGCCTATCTCTTGTTTCTTGACATACGTTCCAGACTCACTCGAAGGTTTGATTGACCACTCTTCCGAATTGCGTTGGTTGTCCGTCAAGGGCGGAGGCGTCGGTGGCCACTGGAATGGTGTCCGTTCCGTATCAGATAAAGCTCCTGGACCAATGCCATTTCTACATACAGTAGATAGTGATATGGTTGCATATCGCCAAGGACGCACTCGTAAAGGTAGTTATGCTGCATATATCGACATCAGCCACCCAGATATTATTGAGTTTATTAATATGCGTGTCCCAACTGGTGACGTCAATCGTAAGAATCTCAATCTGCACCATGCAGTAAACTTGACTGACGACTTCATGGAAGCTGTCCGCAAAGGTGAGATGTGGGATTTAGTTGATCCAGCTGATCCAGAAGATGTGCGTGATTCTATGCCAGCACGTAAGCTTTGGGAACTTCTTCTTGAGACACGATACCGCACAGGTGAGCCTTATCTCAACTTCATTGACACAGCTAACCGTGCGATGCCTGAAACTCAGAAACAGCTTGGTCTGCGCATCAACGGTTCAAACTTGTGTAATGAGATTCACTTGCCAACAAATGAATTCCGTTCAGCGGTATGTTGCCTGTCTTCAGTGAATCTCGAGAAGTATGATGAGTGGAAAGACTCTGACATGATCGGTGACTTGACGGAGTTTTTGGATAACGTTCTTCAATATTTTATCGACCATGCTGGCGATGAGATCAGCCGAGCACGCTATTCAGCGAAGCAAGAACGTTCTCTTGGTTTGGGCGCTATGGGCTTCCATGCATATTTACAGAAGATGAATGTTGCTTTCGAGAGTGAAGAGGCTGTAGCTATTGATGAAGAAATCTTCTCTGATATGAAGGAGAAAGCTGACTGGAGATCAAGGGAACTTGGTCGTACGAAGGGTGTAGCACCTGATATGAAGGGCACTGGGCGTCGAAATGCTCATCTGTTGGCTATCGCCCCGAATGCAAACAGTTCTTTGATTGGCGGAACATCACCTTCGATTGAGCCATGGAAAGCAAATGCATATACTTCACGCACAAGAGCAGGTTCTCACTTGACTACCAATAGACATTTAGTTAAAGTATTGGAAGCGTATGGCAAGAATGATGATGCAATTTGGAGCTCGATCATTACAAGTGGTGGTAGCGTTCAGCATCTAGATTTCTTGACAGACCATGAGAAGAATGTGTTCAAAACTGCTATCGAACTTGATCAGCGTTGGGTGGTTCGCCTTGCTGCTAATCGCCAGAAACACCTATGTCAAGGGCAGTCCCTCAATGTGTTTTTCCCTGCAGGGGCTGATAAGAAGTATCTACACGATGTCCACTTCCAAGCTTGGGAGCAGGGTACGAAGGGTATGTATTACCTAAGAACAGAAGCTACAGCACGTCCTGAAAACGTGTCTGCAAAAGTCGAGCGTCAAGCTCTGTCGGAAATCGTTGCACCAACATCTATGGGCGAAAGCCAAGATGATTGTGTGGCATGTCAAGGATAAGGAAAGAAAATGGAAGTAGTAATTTATTCAAAATCTGATTGCCCCTTTTGTGATAAAGCCAAACAATGGTTTTCTGAACGTGGTCACAGCTATACAGAACACCGCCTAGACAATGAAGAGCAGCGACTGGCATTCTATCAAACAATTCCTGGAGCACGTTCAGTGCCCCAGATTTTTATCGACGGTGAACACATCGGCACATATGATGACTTGATGGCAAAGGAAGATAAAATTAATAAGAAGAAGGGTGGGCTGCTGGAGTTTTCAGAAACTTATAAACCTTTCCACTATCCTTGGGCTGTCGAGATCACAACTCGCCATGAGAAGATGCACTGGATCGAAGACGAGATTGATCTTTCAGAAGACGTAACTGACTGGAAAAACGGTAAGATGGACAACGTGGAGAAAGAATACGTCACGAACATCCTTCGACTTTTCACTCAGTCTGACGTTGCTGTTGGCCAAAACTATTTTGATCAGTTTATCCCCAAGTTTAAGAATAACGAAGTCCGTAATATGCTTGGTTCGTTCGCTACACGTGAGGGTATTCACCAACGTGCGTATGCTCTGCTGAACGAGACACTTGGTCTTTCTGATGCAGAATATCACGCATTCCTTGAGTATACAGAAATGGCTGACAAGATCGAGTTTATGATGGAGTCAGATCCAAACACTATGCGTGGACTTGGATTGTCGTTGGCTAAGTCTGTGATGAATGAAGGGGTTGCTTTGTTTGCCTCATTCGTTATGCTCCTCAACTTCCAGCGGTATGGTAAGATGAAGGGTATGGGTAAAGTTGTTGAGTGGTCTATTCGTGACGAGACTGTTCACGTTGAGGGTGTGGCTCGTCTGTTTAAAGCGTTCTGCGCAGAACATCCACGTATTGTTGATGATGAGTTTAAAGCGGAAATCTATGAGATGGCTCGTCAGTCAGTGAAGCTTGAAGATAAGTTTACAGATTTGGCTTACAAACTCGGTGAAGTGCAAGGTCTAGAGGCTGCAGAAGTGAAACAGTATGTTCGCTACATTACTGATCGCCGTTTGCTGCAGCTCGGAATGAAGACAAACTTCAAAGTGAAAGAGAACCCACTACCTTGGCTCGATTGGGTCTTGAACGGTGCGGACCACTCAAATTTCTTCGAGACACGTGTGACTGAATATGAGGTTGCAGGTCTTGAGGGTTCTTGGAGCGATGCCTACGTTTCTTAGATACTATATACCATTGATGTCAATTAGAAAAGGAATGCATCAATGGCAAAAGTGTTTTTTGAGCTAGACTGCGATTCTTGCGGCAGTGAATGGGAGATTAAGGGTACTGACGAAGGTATGCCAAATCAACCCATTTACTGCCCATTTTGTGGAGTCGATTTAGATCTAGCTGACTTAGAAGAAGAATATGGTGTCCAAGATGATTGGTTAGATGAACTCGAAGATTACAATGAGTGAGTATGATAATCCATGGACATTTAATGACAAACCCTTCACTAGCGATGATATAGCTAAATCAGTTGGGTTTGTATATGTGATTGAATCTCTCGTCGACGGTAAATTATATATTGGAAGAAAGTATTTTCATTCAATCAGAAAAGTGAAAGGTAAGGCTCGCCGACAACGTAAAGAGTCTGATTGGAAAACATATTATGGATCAAGTGATGAGCTAAAGTCTCTTATTTTGGAACACGGAAAAAATAATTTCAAACGTGTAATTTTATCTTTACATTCTACCAAAGGTGATGTAAACTATGAAGAGGTAAAGCAACAATTTCTAAATAATGTTTTAGAAGATGATAGATTCTTAAATGAGAATATTAATGGAAAGTGGCACAGGAAACCTGCGCACATAGTTGAAGGAAGAATGTTGAATGAAAATTACAGATTGGGAAAACGTACAGAAGTTTAAGTTTTCCTCAGATGATAATGATACGATGGCTGTACGACTTCGTGAAATTGATTGGCTTGCTGATAAAATTCCAGAAGGCGAGATTCTAGAATTTGGTGTATTTAAAGGTGTGACAATCAACCGCCTTGCTGAAAAGCTCCCGAACCGAAAAATTGTTGGGTTTGATTCTTTCGAGGGTTTGCCTGAAGATTGGGATATGGGCGAGAAATACACCAAGAAAGAAGCTTTCGATCGAGGCGGTGTGATGCCTGATGTACCAGAAAACGTCACTTTAGTTAAAGGCTTCTTCGAAGATACTCTTCCCGATTACAAGAAAGATCTCGGCAATATTGGGTTTCTTCATGCAGATGCAGACTTATATTCCTCCACAAAAACTGTATTAGATGAACTTAATCACCTTATCGTTCCAGGAACAATTATTCGCTTTGATGAGTTGTGCTGTTGGAGGCTGGTATTTGGTGAGGCTTCCCCCAAGGCTGTGCGGAGGGTGAAGTATAAAACTTGGAAAGATCATGAGTGGAAAGCTCTACTTGAGTGGATGGAAACATACAATCGCAAGGTTGTTCCTCTATGCCGCAATTGGTTCCAAGGGGGTACGGTGGTTGTGACCCAATGATCATATCTCATGAACATAAGTTTGTTTTTATCAAAACAAGAAAAACGGCAGGGTCTACTTTAGAGGCTCTGTTGTTTCCATACCTCAATAAAGAAACTGACATATGCACAGGCTCTCCCCGTGATGGGACACCAAGGCTCAATACGCCAGATGATAATGGCCATGCGTCATACTCTGAGGCGATGAAATATGTCACCAACCCTGATGAATATTTCGTTTTCACAATTGAGCGAAATCCATGGGATAAAATGGTGAGTGGTTATTGGTGGCACAAACAGACAAAACCTGAGTGGGATTGGGTTCAGTCGTTTGATAAGTATATGGGTTGTCCATATATTCCCAGAGATTGGAACAAATATACAATTCAAGGAAAGAATGCAACTGACCGTATTTTCCGATATGAAGATATGGGGAGTATGTACATGTTCTTGAATGAGAGATACAATTTTAGTATCACAGAAGACCAATACCAAAATACAAGAATGAAAAGTGGCGTCCGTAAGTCTGGGCATTATAGTGAGATGTATACTCCACAAACTAGACAGTCAGTGGCCAAAACGTTTAAACAAGAAATATACATGTTAGGTTATGAATATGAACAATCCAATTAAACTCTTTATCGGAACTTCGTCAAACGGAGAAGATGCTAATATTGAAATGGCGTATGAGTACTCTATTCGCAAAAATACTGATAGAGAAGTAGATATCGTATGGATGCGGCAAGGCGGAGAGCCGTATTGGGAAGGTTGGGCAGATCAGCGCTGGTCAACACCATTTAGTGGTTATCGTTGGGGTATCCCAGAGTATTGTAACTTCGAAGGTAAAGCTATCTACACCGATGTCGATATGATCAATCTTAGGGACATCGGCGATTTATTTGATCTCGAGGTGCCAGAGGACAAATGGATGCTCGCTCGAGACGGTTCAAGGTTTGGGGGTAAGGAATTCTGTGTAATTCTCTTTGACAATGCAAAGTTTAAAGATAAGATGCCGCTAGTAAAAGATTGGAAAGCTGCGCCCGAAGCGCACCACGCTTTCATCCAACAGTTTATTCAAATGGAAGCTGTCGGTTCTCTCGATCCAAGGTGGAATAGCCATGATGGTGACACAGATGAAATCTGGCAATTACACTACACCCATATGCCCACACAACCATGGCAACCAGCATGGTTTACTGGTAAAGCAAAGGATCACCCTCGTCCAGATCTTGTGGAAATTTATAAAAATACGCTTGACGAAGCAGTCGCTGCAGGGTATAATATTGATGAGTATAATATTGACAGAGGAGTTAAGTATGGAATCATCGGAAAGTGAATTAAATAATGTATGGTGAATTACCCAAAACAGAAGTTGTATTTGCTGCTTGTGATAGCAAATACTTCCTAGAACATGGTCAAGCTTTTGTCTATTCTGCTAATGATGTAGGCAAAAACACTCACGTCCATATCGTGAACCCCACAGACGAGGCACTATCACTTGCTGTTCTTCTAAATGCCACAACAAAGGTGGGGACGACATTCTCTTTCAACGATGTAGAGTTGAATGGTTCTGCTGAAGAAACACGAACGTATTATGCATGTCTCAGGTTTCTTGTTTTACCAACTATTATCCGAACCGCAAAGAAAGTTCTTGTTCTAGATATTGACGGCTATATCATGAGAGACTTCAATATAAACGATAGAGCGGTTGCAGGCTATTTCCCAAGAGAACCGTTAGCAGGAACTACAGGGTGGGAAGCTGAAGGCACAAGGGTTGCAGCAGGTGCTGTTTATGTTGCAGAACTTCGAATCGCAGAGATGATCGCAGCTGAAATTAAAAAGCAACCGCTGCGGTGGTTTGCCGATCAGATTGCTTTGTCTCGAGTTTTCTCCCGCCCTGAGCTTTCAGATTTTTCTAAAATCGCTATTTTTGATTCGCAGTTTATGGACTGGGAATTTAAATCTGACACCAAGATCTGGACAGGTAAAGGTCCACGCAAGCATGACAATCCAAAATACCTCGAACAGAAGAGAAAGCTTTCTCGTTTGCGGTTTGAGATTATGAACGCCCAAATGGTTATGTTGCGCCCACGCCTCGACATCCCCTTCAAGAAGATGGGTTTGGTTTTGGCCAACAGCGTCACTGAGCCTATCCGTGCTCATTGGCAAAACTTTACAGACAAAATTATCTATAATGCTAAAGAAAATGGAGATAGAGCCCTCGTATGCACTTCTCCACGTTGGATGTTTAATAACACAATCCAAAGGTGGTTTGATGATGGAGTCGTTACCTATGTTCCTCATGTGGAAGAACATAACTGGAGGGGGAATGCAGAGACTCTGTACTACATGCAGACAGTATTTCCGTGGTTATTTACAATTGACGGAAAAGGTTGGAGTGGCGGAATGGCGGCTCTCGAAACTTTTAATCCAAACTCAAACTACAGCGAAGAAACGTTTGATGAGTTGTCTTCATATATCAAAGCTGGCGGAAGCAAGTTTAATCACCTGCAACCGAACCGCAAAGACTTAGGTTTCTATTCTAAATATATTATGATTCCTTTGCAACTCCCGCATGACGAAACTATTAAATGGCACAGTAAATTCTCAACAGAAGAGTTTGTTGAAAAGCTTTGTCGGTGGGGGCAAGAACAGAGTATCCCTCTTGTATTCAAGGGGCACCCCGTCAACTTAGCTGCTATGAAGCCCCTTAAAGCTATCATTGATAAGTACAGTAATTGCTACTATACAAGCGAAGGAAACTTCCAACAAATGCTGGAGGAAGCTGAATGTGTCTTTGTACAAAATGGTGGTAGTGGCCAAGAAGCTATGTTACTAGACAAGAAGGTTGTTGTTTTTGCAGATGCTGAATATAATGCGGCTGTCATCCAAGGAGATTTAAATAACCTCGACAATACTTGGCGTGTTCTGCAGGAGGACAACTACTGGGAACGCAAACAGATGTATCGTCGTTGGTATGATTGGTATGGAAGATTGACCTATTCCTCAGTTAGATAACGGGGTTTCCTAATTAGGGTAGCTAAAACGCCTTAAAATCTCTGCGCCGCAGCTAAATATATGCGGGGTCTTAGGAAAGGCTCTGCATATATTCATTCCAAGAGGTAAAAAATGTCACAGCATATCTTAACTATCCACCACAACTTTATGATGCCAGTTATTGAGGGTCTGATTGATCTGGTCAAGAGAATCAAACAGAATAGAAAGAAAGCCCGTGATATAAGAGCTACGATAAAAGAACTTTCGTCTCTATCAAACCGTGAGCTGAACGATTTGGGAATTTATCGTGGTGAGATTTATACAATCGCCCAACAAACTGCAGATAGAGTTTATGATACCAACAAAAACCTCAAGGGGTGGGTGTAATGTTTTATACTGAAACAGTCGTAATTGGTAATCAAAAACCTCATCATAGAATCTTTACAGCGCTGAAGGCATTTGGCCGTGGCACATGGAACTTCATGGAGTCAATGGGCAAAGCAAGAGCCGCTGCTGAACTAGCACGTCTAGGCTACCATGAGGAAGCAAAACGTTTGATGTTGGAGAACAAATAATGTTTAAGAGATTTATGAAAGCAATGGAATATCGCTCATACTGTATGGCTATCCATCAACTGCGCCAACAAGGTTTATACAAAGAAGCCCAAAAAGTGAGTGAATATAAACGTGAAATGTACCCGTCTTTCTGATAAAGTAGCATACGGTTTAACTATTTCCTTTCGCTGGTTTGCGGACACGTTCTTTGCCAAGCGTTATGGGCATAGAGCCGTTGTACTAGAAACTGTAGCAGGGGTTCCTGGGATGGTAGCTGGCATGTGGAATCACTTGCGCAGTCTCAGAAGAATGGAGCCTGATGATAGAGGCTGGATCAAGACTCTACTGGAAGAAGCAGAGAATGAGCGTATGCATCTTATGATCTTTATTGAGGTTGCAAAGCCCAACTGGCTAGAGAGAATGGTTATATTACTCGCCCAGTTTGTATTCTGGCACTTCTACTTCATATTGTATGTTTTCTTTCCTCAAACAGCGCATCGCATGGTTGGATACTTCGAGGACCAAGCTGTTGTGAGCTACACACAATATCTGGAAGAAATTGATTCTGGCAGAATAGAGAATACACCAGCGCCAAATATCGCAAGAATTTATTACAATTTGCCTTATGATGCTACGTTAAGAGATGTTATCGTTAAGGTGAGGCAAGATGAGCAGGGACACGCCACAGTAAACCACGAAATGGCTGACAGCTTCGAATAAATTATAAAAAAAATCAAAAAAAAGTTAAAAAAGGGGTTGACATTTGTCGCCCCTTTCATTATGTTATAGGTATAGGTTGATTATGGTAAGGAGATCCAAATGTTTCGCATTCCTAACGTCTACATGTTTGAGATGAATATTATTGAGGCAACTAAAGTGATGAGGTCATATGGTCGAGGCGATCTGCTTGAGGGTATGGAGGCACTTGATCGTGTTTGGGATGAACATGCGAGTGGTAGTGATCGCTTTGCAGATGACAGTGACTTTTATGAGTGTTATGAAGCCGAAGTGAATGCATATAATGTTGTGTTCTCTCAGATGAGCCAGCTGATATGATCTCTGTAAATGGTGGTTCTAAGTCTCAACGAATGTACGCAATCAGTATGGCAGCATTTGTTTGCGAAAAGTTTGGTGTGGATCCCGATGTAGAAATAAACTTTCGTCGTATGAGTAAAGATGAAAACTACGGATATTGCATGGAACTTGAGGATGGTGAATATGAAGTGGATATCAAAAGAACTCTCAACCTGCGCACGATGTTATGTACTCTTGCCCATGAAATGGTGCATGTGAAACAGTACGAACTGGGTGAACTGACACAAGACAGCGAAGCAGGCATAGACTACTGGGACAAACCCAGCGAGATCGAAGCGAATGGTCGTGAGGTCGGGTTGTTTATTCGTTGGTGTGAGAAAGAGCGTATCGGCCATTTAAAGTGGACACAAGCAACGGTAAAGGATTAAGATGTTTACAAATGAAACTGAATTTGCATACAATAAGACTGTGATCATAGATGAAGGTGATGAGGCGGATGATATTGAAGTGATTTCTCATGATGATGGAATTATAATCAGACAATTTAATGAAGAGCGTGATGAGTATGATGTTATAGATTTTACGCATCAAATGTTCAAAGAATTTCTAGCTTCTCGTGACCAACAAGATGGTGCGTTCACATTCAGCAGACAAGAAAATACTTGACATCAGAAAAAAACTACTATATAATGGGTAAATAATTGATATGGAGAATACAAATGACTAAAGCTCTGTTTGAGGCAATCTCTCGTTATTTCGATAAAGACCGAAAGGCAGAGGTTTATAAAATCTTAGATGTCTATTATGTTGGGATGTTCGTTGGTGACCAGTTAGTTGAGTTTCGATCTTGTCGTGGCAAGGCTGAGATTTTTGCTGAGAACACGGCTGAGAATTTTGTATTCGGTATTGGTGAGTTTAATAAGCAATATGACATGGATGGAGTTTTTAATTAATGTCTAAAATTATAGTTGGTGCTGGTAGCAGCGCCTCGATGAAGAACAACAAGAAGACTTCTGTTGGGCGTCGCAATATTAAGATGTCGTCTATGAATAAGTCTAAGAAACGTAGTTACAAGAAAAATAGAGGGCAAGGATAATGAGTATTCAAGTAGGGATGCGATTGCCCGATGTTACGTTTAGAACACGGGTTCGTGACGATAGTATTTCTGGTGATAATCCATTCAGATGGCAAGATATGACAACTGAAGATTATTTTACAGGAAAGCGAGTAATTCTATTTTCTTTACCTGGAGCCTTCACCCCAACTTGCTCAACATACCAGCTTCCTGGATTTGAAGCAATGGCTAAGGAATTTGAAGAAATGGGCATTGAAGACATTTATTGTATGTCAGTAAATGATTCTTTTGTGATGAATTCATGGGCTAGATCGCAAAACCTCGAGAACGTTAAAGTTATTCCAGATGGCAATGGAGAATTTAATGCAGCTATTGGTATGTTGGTTAACAAAGAAAATTTAGGTTTTGCAGCACGATCTTGGCGGTATGCTATGATTGTGAATGATATGGTAGTTGAAGAACTCTTTGTAGAAGAGGGTAAAATTGACAACTGCGAAACAGACCCGTATGATGTATCTTCCCCCGAAAATATTATGAGGAAATTGAAAGATGAATAAAGATTATTACTCATTGATGGAATACCTTCGTGCGAACATCGTTAATGTGAAGTTCGAGAAGGCTGATGGTTCTATTCGTGATATGATGTGTACATTAAATGAAAAGTACCTTCCACAACAAAAAGATGTAGAAGAAGTTATCCAAGAAAAAGAACCTAATAAAGAGGTTATTGCTGTTTGGGACTTAGAGAAAGAAGCTTGGAGATCATTTCGCCTTGATCGAGTGCAGTCTATGGTACAGGCAGGCACGTAATGGGTCTTTCTATTATTGATAAATCCGAAACTGTTTCTATGATGAACAAAGACGGGACTTACAATAAAGCACAAGGCGGTACAGAGTTGATGAATTCAGCTCTGTATCAGCGTGTTGATAATGACTTGCTTGAGCAATTCAATATTATTAAGTCTCGTGTTCGTCATGTAGATAGTGATAAGCAAAACGTTCTTTGGTTGCATGATCTCTGGAATGACCCAGAGGCTCAACACCTGCGTGATGAAGAACAGCGTAAGCGTTTCTCTAAACTCGTCTTTGTGTCAAACTATCAGTTATCGACGTACAACATGGGTTTGGGTGTACCATACTCTGAAAGTATTGTTCTGAAGAATGCTATTGAACCTATTGAAGATCACGCAAAACCTATGGATCAGGTTCGCCTTATCTACCATACCACACCACACCGTGGTTTGAATATTGTCTATGCTGCTGTTGAAGCTATAGCGGCGCAGCTAGGCGATCAGATTCACCTTGATGTGTATTCTTCCTTCGAGGCATATGGTTGGCCAGAACGTGATGAGCCATACAAACCTCTTTACGAGAAAATCAAAGAGCATCCTCAAATGACATATCATGGGTTCCAACCAAACCCAGTTGTTCGTGAGGCTCTGAAGGAAGCGCATATCTTCGCATACCCTTCGGTCTGGCAGGAGACTTCTTGTATCGCCGCTATCGAGGCTATGAGTGCTGGTTGTGAGGTGGTTTGCCCTAATCTAGCTGCTTTACCAGAAACCACTATGGGCTATGCTCGCATGTATCAGTATAGTGAAGATATGAATGTCCACGGTAACGTATTTGTCAACCTTCTTATGGCAGCTATCCAACAACGCTTTGATGATGGTATGATTGCTAAACTAAAGAACCAGAAGAATATGATCGACATGACATACAACTGGGACTTCCGTGCGGCAGAATGGGAAATGCTTTTGAAAAACTTGGCTAGAGGTTAATATGAATATTAAACACCATCCTCTCTTGGATATTAAAAAGATTGAGAAACACTATTCAGAGAAGGATGGTGTACCTGTTAAATATGTTTGCACTTCTGCGCCTAATCTAAATGCGACATATGCAGCAGACATCTTCTATCGTGAAACTCCCCACCCAGAGCATGGCAATCACTACTTCGGAATATATGTGAACCCAACAAATACCGATATCACGATCACCAACGTTGATAACATCGAAGACCTTGAGTTTAATATGATTCAAGGACCAAGGGGTTGGGAATATTCTCAACATCGCCACGACTATCGGTCAGTTGGCATCACAGCCGTTGATGGCGGTCGTGCATATTTTAAACGTTCTGGAGATCTAGAAGTTCCCACGTGCACATTTATCATAAGAAATGGAAAGTTTGAGGAAGTATGAAAATATTAATTATGGGATTACCTGGAGCGGGAAAGACGTGGTTGGCAGAAAAGCTGCAGCTGCGTCTCAACTGTGCATGGTACAACGCAGACAAGATCCGAGAGATGGCAAACGATTGGGAGTTTAGCGAAGCGGCAAGGATTCGACAAGCTTATCGTATGAAGTCTGTTGCTGACTTTGAACACTCTATGAAAAGAACAGTTATTTGCGATTTCGTATGCCCTCTTGAAGAAACACGAGATATCTTTGAGGCTGACTATACAGTATGGATGGATACTATCAAAGAGGGTAGATTCAAAAATACAAATAAAATATTTGAAAAGCCAACCAAAGTAGACTATCATGTCACTGAGTGGTATGATGACACAGACGTAACACTAACTAATGCGATTGAGCGCCACATAAGGATGCAACATAATGTTTGATTGGAAGAAACCCACAGCACAGATGCTTGGAAGATGGCAACCTTGGCACGATGGGCATACCGCACTGTTTAAAAAAGCACTTGCTGAGACTGGCCAAGTTATTATTATGGTGCGTAACGTCGAAGGCATTGTCGGTGAAGATGCTGGTGGTGGTCGAACTGCAGCGCAAGACGACAATCCATTTTATTACGATTATGTTCGTGATTCTATTAAAGATGGATTGCAAGCCGCAGGGTTTACGCTGGGCGACAAGTATGTTATTATGAGGGTTCCAAACATCGTGGACATTAGCTACGGCAGAGGCGTAGGTTATACATTCACTGAACACGATCTTGGTGAAGAGATCCACAGTATTTCGGCAACAAAGGTTCGGGCGGAAATGAGAGCAAAAGGTGAGCTATGATACTGGACGACTGGGCGTCGGGAATATTTGAAAACAATATAAACATGATGGTGCCATGGTATCTTATGGCATCATTCGCTTACTATAAGCAAGACGATCCTATCCTCAGCGATGCGTTCTTTGATAATATGGCCAAGACTATGTTAGAGAACTGGGATAGCATTGAACATTGGAATAAAGAATATATCAACTCTGATGATTTGAAGGCTGGTTCGTTTTTGGGCGAGTATCCAAGCCGAGTAGAAGGCGGACTAGAATCTTTGAAGATAGTTGCCGTTGCTACAGGATATGTAAAAAAATCAAAAAAAGTTAAAAAAGGGGGTTGACAAACTTGCTGCTATACTATATGTGTAGTGTGTAAGTTAATGAAAGGTCTTGCAATGAAATTCTCCGTTTACCAAATCGAGCTCACAGAAGCGCAGCGTAACACAGTCAACGAGACAGGTGATTTCAACTCTGTCCCAGCTATGGCTGCTAAACTGAACATGGAGATGGACTTCTCTGGTAATAAGATTGGTGGTCTCGCTTCTGATGCATTTGATGCTGGCTACTATACACATGTTGCTAACATCGAAGCTGAAGATTACAACGATTGCTTCGAAGTTGGTAACGTTGGTCCAGATGATCAGATCGAGCGTATTACAGTTCGTATGTCTTCACTCTCAGTTGGTGATGTACTTGTCGCTGATGATGGCACAGTAGTAGTGATCGCCCCGATTGGATTTGTTGCTTTCTCCCACAACCCTAAAATGGCTGCTTAAAGGAATATAATATGTCTAAATATGTGAAACCCCGTAAGAAACGCAAGCCGATGACACCAGAGCAAAAGGCTGCAGCTGCCGAACGGTTGGCCAAAGCTCGTGCTGCACGGCAGGCAGCGAACCCAGCTCAAAATAAAGGCATCTCCCCAGAGGTTCTTGCTCTTGATGATAGCGATACCTTCTCTCTAAAAAATGTCCGTAGCTGGATAAAAACGCAGACAGAATTGAAGTCTGAGTATAGTAAAAAACTTCGGCAGCTCAAAATCTCAAAGGCTTCTGACAAAGAAATCAATAAGGTTAATGCCCAGCTATCAAATGCAGAAGCTTACATTCGAAACATAAACCGATATATTCGTGATGGTGTTTATATTGACATGTTTTATGGGGAGTATGGAGAAACCAAAATTAAATATCGATGCGTCCATCCATCATATGATAAAAACGGTAATCCCACCCGCACCTATGGCGTATTTTACCAAGACTTAGGTTATGTGTATGGGCAGGAACCAGAATATGACTGATAACGTAATACAATTTAAACCAAGAAACGAGGGGGCTGCGAATACAAACGCAGTCCTCGACGACCAATTTAATTATAATGTTGATTACCTAGATGATATGTCAGATCAGGTGACATTCACGCTCGACGATTTACTTGAAGAATACCTTGACATTGTGCGAGATAAAGAGTATTATAAGGATATACACATGATTGGGGAGTGTATTCGGTCTCTTCTATACAGACAGAATAAGATCCCCCACCCACTACAAACTTATGTAGATGAATCAATATCCGTCACAATCAAAGACGGCAAAGCATTAGCTGAGTGGTTCGATACATCTAATTTTGACAATGAAAGATAGAAGATGATACTTTTAGATCTAAACCAAGTTATGATCAGTAATATGATGAAACAGCTTGCTATGAGCAAAACCACAGAGGTTGATGTTGATTTGATCCGCCATATGGTTCTCAACAGCATTCGCTCATACAACTCAAAGTTCCGTGACGAGTATGGGGAAATGGTTATTTGTTGCGATGACACTAACGTTTGGCGCAAAGACCATTTCCCATATTACAAAGCCCACCGCAAAGAAGATCGTGAGAAATCCACGATTAACTGGAGCAGCGTGTTTGAATGCTTGAATGATATTCGAAGCGACTTAAAAGAATTCTTCCCATATAAAGTCATTCAGGTCGCCCGTGCTGAGGCTGACGACGTTATTGGAGTCCTATGTAAACACAAAGGCGTTCAGCTTAACAACTCTGATACTGAAAAGGTGCTCATTCTCTCTGGAGATAAAGACTTTGCTCAGCTGCAGAAATATGTGAATGTTTCTCAGTTCTCGCCTGTCCTTAAAAAGTGGATAACCTGCGATAATCCTGAGACGTTCCTTAAAGAGCACATCATGCGAGGCGATCGTGGAGACGGTGTTCCCAACTTTTTGTCCGGTGATAATGTGATCATTGCAAAGGAGCGCCAGAAGCCTCTGTCTAGCAAGAAACTTTCTGACTGGATCGACAAGGATCCAGCTGACTTCTGTAATGAGGTTATGTTGCGCAACTACCGCCGCAACGAGGTTCTAGTTGACTTGGAATTCGTGCCTGACTATATAAGTGATAAGGTTCTTGAGACGTATGAGAACTGGACTCCTGCACCACGCAAGGGTTTGATCAATTACTTTATCAAGAAAAAGCTTAAATATTTAATTGAACATATAGGTGATTTTTAATGCCCAAAGAAACTATGCACTCGGTTTTGAAACAAGTCGGTGAAGCGAAAGCAAGAAAAGATAAAATTGCAATTTTACATAAATACTCTAGTCCAGCACTCAAAGCTGTATTGGGGTACACATTTGACCCAACGGTGAGGTGGCTTCTTCCAGACGGTGTGCCTCCATATAAAGAGGCGGATGCAATTGATGGGGAGAATGTATTCTATTCATCAATCAGAAAGCTATATCTATTTGTTGATGGTCCAACAGATGCACAGAAGAATTTGAATCAGGTAAAACGTGAAACGATTTTTATCGAAATGCTTGAGTCTCTACACCCTGATGATGCAAAGGTTCTTATTGCCATGAAAGATCGAAAGCTACCGTACAATGGGCTGACCATAAAACTTGTTAAAGAAGCATTCCCTAAATTGGCTGAAAACTGGAATTAAAAATGTCAAAGAAAATAAAGAAGTTCCGTGAACATTATGGCGATGAAGAGGAAGGACGTCGCATTCGTGAACAGAGAAAACAAGTTCGGAGCTCAGACAAAACGTTATTGAGAAATGTTGTTAAGACTGGAGACTGGTCAGATTTTGAGGATGATTTAGATGAAGAACAAAGTGGCGATTATCGTTGGTAACGGGACCAGCAGACAAGAAATCGATTTAAATGAATTGGTGGACCAAGGTACGATATATGGGTGTAATGCTCTGTATCGTGACTTTGAGTCATATGACCACCTTGTAGCCATTGATGATGGTATGATTGAAGAGATTAAAGGTGACCCGAAAGCTATAATTCCCCCTGTAGAAGAAAGATACGAAAGCTCTGAATACAACCCAACGCAGAGACGTCGCTCAAATGCTGGTATGAATGCTATGTATGAAGCTATCAAATCAAACCACAATATTCTCTATTGTCTTGGTTTTGACTTTCTACTTGAGGGTGATGTGTCAGTAGATAATATATACAAGGGAAGCAAGAACTATGGTCCTGAAACGAGATCAAATGTCTCAGACAACTACAACCGAGTAAAGTATCTCGAGTGGTTCACGAATCGTTTCTCAGACACACAGTTCGTTTTTGTTGTACCAGATGGTGCCACGTTTAAACCAATTGAAAGTATTGGTAATGTCGTTGCGATGGAAACTTCAACATTCAAAAATAAATTGTAAGGAATTAAATGACATTCGAATTTTACCTTGTTGCTACAGTATTCATTTTTGCGTGTGCGCACTTCAGCTATAAAAGAGGTGAGTATGAGGGTTTGACACGTGGTGCTGAAAGCTGTATCGACCTCTTAACCAAAGAAGGAATTCTAGAAGTAGAAATCGGAGAAAATGGCGAGGAATATATCTCCCCCGTCCAGTTTGAAAAAGATGAAAAAGATGAAAAAAGATGAAAAAAATGTAAATTAGGGGTTGACTTCTTTGTCTGCATATGCTATGTTGTTTGTATAAGGTAATCAAGAGAGAGATAAAAATATGCTACTACCATACGGTGCAATGATCAAGAACG
>Ga0233432_10000711_pt1 | contig 31847 bp, 30 predicted proteins | sample SI_122_August201_6_FD_179870 | JGI IMG/M metagenome (GOLD analysis project Ga0233432, IMG submission 179870) | Seawater microbial communities from Saanich Inlet, British Columbia, Canada - SI_122_August2016_10_MG | ecosystem: Environmental > Aquatic > Marine > Inlet | place: Canada: British... | reverse complement strand
GGCGGCGCATCGCAATGCGCTATGACCGCTGCGCCCATGTTTTTCTATCTGCAATCCAGATCGCCGCTGTAGTCATCTTCTGGATCAATCAATGAGTCCTGACCCTAGGCATTCTTAGCAATGAGGGCACCATTGAAAATGCCGCTGCAAGCAATCGCGCGATGGATCAAGGTTGTGGGCAGCGCAACCAAGGTCGGGACATTGTCGGCATGCGACGCGGCGCCGGCGATGTGTGCGACCTGATCAAGATCGGCTCCCTTGCCGTTCATCTTCCAGTTTCCGGCCGCTATTCTATTTCCATGCGTATAAAAATCCCGTTTTGTTACAATCGGTTATATTTTGTGGTGAACGTCTTGAAGACCAAAAACCGGTGTGGTTATACCCTCAAATCGCGCCTTGAGTTGCAGGGCCAGGTAATGTGAATAGTGCCTTGACTGGTGCAGGTTGCCGCCATGAAACCACAGCGCTTCCTGCTGGGTTGGCTTCCACATGTTGCGAAGCTCACCCTCCCAAGGACCGGGATCCTGCGGCGTGTCTGAACCAAGGCCCCAGACCTTGCCGACCTTGTCGGCGGTCTCCTGATTGACGATGTCGGCAACCCAACCATTCATCGATCCATAACCGGTTGCATAAACGATTAAATCAGCCTCCAAACTGGTGCCGTCATCCAGAATAATGCCTTCAGGTACAACTTCGGTAATTTGGCCGCGCGCCAATTTGATCTTGCCATCAATGACCATCTGACTGGCACCGATATCGATGTAATACCCGGACCCGCGCCGCAAGTACTTCATGAACAGACCGGTGTTGTCGGCACCAAAATCCAGCTCAAACCCAACCTTCTTCAGTTCATTGTAAAACTCGGCGTCCTCTTCGCGGATCGCATCGTAAACCGGCTTTTGAAATTCATGCAGAATAGCATAGGGAATTGTGGCAAAAGTAACGTCCGCCAACTCTGTAGTCACACCATTTTCCAGAGCTGCTTCGGAATAAAGCGGGCCGAGCCCGTGCTCCATCAGCAACTCTGAACGCACAATGTGCGTGGAAGAGCGCTGTACCATCGTGACGTCGACGCCACCTTCCCAAAGGGCAGCGCAGATATCATGGGCAGAGTTGTTAGACCCGATGACAACCGCCTTTTTTCCTTTGTAGCCATCCGGGCCAGGATGTTTGGAAGAATGGTGTTGATCGCCCTTAAAACAGTCCTGACCGGTCACCGCCGGAACCTTTGCCTTGCCCGACATACCTGTTGCAAAGACAAGATGCTTGGGCCGAACCGTGATGGTTTCGCCACCGCGATCAACAGTGACACGCCATTCTTTTGCAGCCTCATCGTAGACCGCTCCGTTGACGGTGGAACTGGTCCAATAGTTCAGTTCCATCACCTTGACATACATCTCAAGCCAGTCGGCAATCTTGTCTTTAGGCGAAAAAACCGGCCAATTGCTCGGAAATTTAAGGTAGGGGAGATGATCGTACCAAACCGGATCATGCAGGCACAGCGATTTATACCTGTTGCGCCAACTGTCGCCCGCCCGCGGGTTCCGCTCGACGATTAACGTAGGCACGCCATGTTGACGCAAACGGGCACCAAGCGCGATACCCCCTTGTCCGCCGCCAATGACCATCACATAAGGTTGTTTGGAATATCCCAGTTCAGAGACCTCAGCATCGCGCCGCTCCTTCCAGGTGCGTTGGTCGCCACCCGAGCTATGGTTTGCGCCTAAAGGACGGTTCGTGCCTTCGGGCTCAGGATGATTGCGTAACGCAGATACTGCGGTGAACAACGTCAAGATCTTGCCATCTCTGATGCGGAAATGCGCCTCGCCCAGAGCCACATTAGTTTCAAATATCAACCAGGCAGACGTAACACCATCGTCTTCACCTGATGGCCGCGAAGTGTCATGGACGAACCCTCGGGGCGCGATTCTGGAAAGCTGTGCGTCCAGCATCTCTTTTATGGCTTCTTTGCCGCTCATCGCTTTAATGTTCCAGGTAAAGGCAATAAGATCGCGCCAATGGCAATCCTCATGGAACTGCGCCAAAATACTGGTTGGGTCCTGTTTTTCCATCGCGTTGTTCAGAGCTGAAAGCACATCGCGGATAACTGGGTTGTCGAAAGCATCAAGCATGGTTTGTCCTTTCCTAATCTGCTAGTTGAGTCTCGCTACGAATTGGTGGTGACGCCGAAAGTTCGTTCAGAACATGAAGCATTGCGGTGCAATCCTGTTCAGAGCGCCCCACGAGCCCTGCTTGTGCAAACATGGCGTGCGCTGCCGTCCCGAGCGGTGAGGCGGCGCCCACTGATTTGGCCAAGTTCAATCCAAGGCTGATATCCTTGAAGCCCATGCGCAGTGGAAAGTCGGGAGCAATATCGCCGCTCAAAACCTTTTTGGGGAAATTCGTGTTGAGTTGCCCCTGACCTGCTGGTGTCTTTTGAAGCGTTGCTACGGTCTGCGACTGATCCAGTCCCAGAATGTCTGCCAAATTCAGCGCTTCGGCTGTCATGACCATGCCAATCATGCTCATGTAATTGTTGACCAGCTTCAACTTCAGACCACTGCCAAGAGGCCCGGCATGGGTGATCTCATCGCCAAAACACCGCAGTACCGGCCGGATTTTGGAAATGTTATTGTCTTCACCGCCCACCATGACCAGCAATTCACCGGTCTCGGCCTCTTTGGGCGAACGCCCAACCGGAGCATCAATGAGTTTGATGCCCTTCTCCTTCAAAGACGTGGCAAGCGAATGAAGCGCTTCCACCGATCCGGTACTCATGTCAATAACAAGCGCACCTGGTAACAGAGCCTTCACTGCGCCATCCGACCCGAGCAGAGCCGCGTTCACATCGCTTGATTCTGGCAAGATCGTAATAACGGCGTCAGCACTCTTGGCCGCATCTGCGGGCGATTTCGCGACACGACAATCACGCAAGCCGGCGAACTTGGAACGCGCCGTTTCGCTGATGTCATAAACGGCAACCTGGTACCCATTCCTCACCAGCCGCCTGGCCATCGGCGCGCCCATTGTTCCCAATCCTATAAAAGCAAGTTTCATTACACTCCTCACCGCGATAGGCACCCATTGGCTAGTCGAGCAGCGCCCCCAGATCCTCCAATCCCACGCCACCGCCTGCATCCAGATTGGGCACCACAAGCGATGCTGCCGAGAAGTCTTCGTTCTCTGTGTAGGTTGACTTCGTCACGATGCATCGAATGCGCGCGCTCGCTGCGGCCGACAAACCGATATGGCTGTCCTCAACCACTACGCAGTGCGCAGGGTTGAGTTCAAGTTGATCGACAGCCATCAGATAAATGGCGGGGTCTGGTTTTTTTGCCTTCACCATGTCACCGGCAAATACAGTTACATATGGCGATACGCCCTTTCCCAGCAGCACATCAACAATCGTTTGCACCGCCCGTTCGTTTGACGTTGAGCAAACGGCGAGTGTCACCCCTGCTTTGATCGCCGCCTCCATGATACGAGCGATGCCGGGTCGAAGGGTAAGTTGACCTTCCGCAATCAGCTCCATGAACATGTCTGTTTTCAGACGATGTAAATCCATTATAAATGCATCTCGCTGCACCTCTGGGACGGGCCAATCGGTTTCGTTGAAATGGCGTCGCATCCGCTCTTTTCCACCGGCAGTGTGTAGAAGTTCTCGGTAGCGTTCTACCGACCAATTAACAGCCAACCCTCTGGCCGCGAAGGCCTTGTTAAACGCCACACGGTGCCCGTCGCGTTCTGTGTCAACCAACACGCCGTCGCAGTCGAAAAGCAATGCCTGAAGCGTGTCCATTAAGCTTTTCCTGCGGAGCTGAAGAGGGCGATCATGTCTTTCACGCCGGATTTCATTTGCTCATATTGGGCGTCGATAAAGGGGATCGGCTCGCCCAGATTGGGCTTGTCCTTTTTCAGTGCGGTAAACCCCTCGATGAATTGCAGCTTGTGCATCGTCGAGATGTTAACTTTGGCGCAGCCAGATTTGATACAACGGCTGAATTGATCAGGGCTCAGACCCGTCCCGCCGTGCAGCGCGATCGGAATATCCACCAAAGATGTAATCTCTTCCAGCCGGTCATAGGCGATTTTGGGTTCGCCTTTGTAAACTCCATGAGCGGTTCCAATGGCAGGAGCAAAGACGGCGAGGTCAGGGAAATTTCGGCAAAATTCAACGCAGTCGTCGACGACGGCGAGGATTGCATCGTCTTCAGCCACAAATTTATCGTCTTCAGTGCCGCCGATTGCGCCGATCTCCGCTTCGAGCCCGACGCCTGCCTCAGTCGTGAGATCATAGGCCATCTTTGTTTGGCGTATGTTTTCCTTAAAGGGTAACGCCGAGCCATCGAACATGACCGAAGTCCAGCCCGCATCGATACAGCCCTGAATAACATCCAGATCCTTGCAGTGATCCAGATGCAGAGCCACTGGCACATCCACGCTGTCCGACAGGCTGCGGACCCAATCTGCAATCGGTTGAAACCCCCAAAGCTTAATGGTCTTGACCGAAAGTTGGATAATGACCGGCGCGTTCATTTCCTGCGCCCCGTCCACAACAGCACGCGCGCTGTTGTAGTCAATCATGTTAAACGCCGCGATGGCGTATTTTTCGGCCTGCGCCGCCTTTAACATCGGTTTCATCTGGGCAAGTGCCATAAAGTGCCTCCATCCATGGTGCTAAAAGGAACCAATGCCACCCACGTAAGCCGCAGGCGGTCAAATTTCAAACGAACGGAATGACGGGCTGACCGGATCGGTCAGCCCGTCAATCTCCTAGATCAGCGTCTCGGATGCCAGCGCAGGGTTGAATAGGCGCATCTCGCCATTCGCCTTCGCAGCATTATCAAAGTCTGTACCCTTCGGGGCTGAGACGATTTCCAGCTGAAGGCCCCAAGGCGCCATGAAATAGCACCAGGTCAGCCCAATGTTGGGCCCTTCGGTATAGGACGTGGGTTCCCCCAGCACTTCGACACCGTTATCACGGAGAAATTGGATCGCCCGGTCCATGTCATCGACATAGAACGCAAGGTGATGCCCGCCGACATCGCTGTTTTTCAGGGGCTGCTGCACCTGGTCTGGAGCTTCGTATTCGAAGACTTCCAGGTTGGTTCCGTTCCCGCAACGCAGATAGCGAAATTCCTTGATGACGCAATTATCGTCAACGCGAAGGTGTTTCGACATCCAGTCACCTTCACCGGTGAAATTCGTCGCAGCCGTGTACAGAACCTTGGCGCCCAGTATTTTTTCGAAGAAATCACAGGCTTCATTGATGTCAGGGACGGTGAAGCCGATATGTTCCATTCCCTGTATTCCTGGCATTGACATTTGTGGTACCTTTCTCTGATTACAAGTTACGCTAGAAGTACTTCGCTGAAAAATCAGCAAGCTTTTGATACTGGCCACCCGCTGCAATCGCTTCGTACATGCCGCGCCAGATTTCGTGCTGTTCACCGTAAAGTTCACTCAACCGCTGATTGGGGATAAACTCGGCCTCTACTTCCACCATTTGATCCACTGCCTCATCGATTGTCGAAAATGCACCCGAACCGAAAGCGCCAAGTATCGCCGCACCCAGAACGGTGCATTCTCGCTCTGTCGTTACACGTGTTGGCATGCCAATAATGTCGGTCATGATTTGGACAAACCCGGCACTCTTGGTTCCGCCACCGGTCAGGCGAAGCTCGGAAATTCCCCCTTCAATATCGCTTTGAAACGCATCAACTACCATGCGCATCTCATTGGCACAGCCTTCCAGCAGTGCTCGGATCATGTCGTGGCGTGTGTGATAGAGGCCAATTCCGAGGAACCCACCGCGCGACGCCGCATCATAGTAAGGTGTGACCTGGCTGCTGAGGAACGAATGGAACAGCAATCCCTTGGCTCCAGGCGGCGAAGCGCTTGCGCCATCCACCATCAGTGCAAACGGACTGCGGCCCAGAGCATTGCCCGCTTCGATTTCACGACGACCCATGTTGTCGCGCCACCACTTCAAGCAAGCACCCAAACTGAAGGCCGCGCCTTCGATGTCCCAGGCACCGGGCACCCCATGCCCACCCCACCACAAGTTATTACCCTTGATCCGGTCGAGTGAGTCCAGATGACCGACCATTACGCCAGAGGTGCCAACGGTAAATTCGGCCATGCCCTGTTTGATCACACCGGCCCCGATCGCGGCACATTGCTGGTCACCTGCACCGCGACATAGTGTGATGCCTTCAGGCAGTCCGGTTAGTGCTGCCGCCTGCTTGGACAAGCTACCAGCGACCCCTGAGGGCACCCCAACGGGCGGTAGCTTGTCTCGTGTGATCCCGCACATCGACAGGATTTTATCGCTCCAATCCAGATTGGCGATATCCATCATTCCATTGAGCGTCAGTGACGCTGGGTCCGTCATCCATTCTTCGGCACCCAGTTTGTAAAGAAAATATTCCTGACCATTGGCAAACCAATGTGTCTTTTCGAAAAGCGCTGGCTGATTGTCGCGAAACCAAGCGATCTTTGCCGCAGTCCATAGCGGGCTGAGTTGCATACCGGTGAGTTTTTGGTGCTCTTCAGGCGAAATCTCGGCCTCGAATTTGGCCTGATAATCAATCGCACGGGTGCAGTTCCACACATAACTATTGCAAAGCGGTTGCTTATCTTCATCCAGCATTGCAATAGTGCCGCGCTGGCTGGATAGCCCCACTGATTTGTATGCCTCAGCTGGAAGATTGGCTGCAGAGGTCGCTTGAGAACACGCCTCACAAATCCCTTGCCAGACGGCATCCAAGTCCTGTTCGCTCCAACCGGGATGGGGAGCGATACAAGGGTATTCTTTATACCCATGACCGAGTGATCTGCCCCGCTCGTCGAATATCATCACCGTGCAACCGGTGGTACCGGCATCAATCCCTACAAAAGCTCTTGTAGTCACCATTTTCTATCTCCTTCCCGATTCCGTCGTTGCTATCCAGTTGGACAGTAAGCCAAGAAATTTCAAACGCCTTTTCTGCATGTCTGGGGATAGTTCTTTGAGCATACGCTCTTTATAGTCTGGAACATCCTCAACGCGCTCCAATATGTCCTCAGGCTCAAGAGCAAGTTTGGTGTTGCCAATACCATTCCAGCTCTCGTTTCCGACGAAACCTTCTGCGATCGGGCCATCCGACCAAGTGGCATCGAGTTTGATTTCTCCGTCGGGACCGTCCCAAACCACGTAGTGATGGAAGTCGGCGATATTTCCGGCCCGACACATCGTTTTTAGGTCACTTCCCATCGACGCCAACTCGGGAATACCCGCCGCGAAGTCCCCCCGGACCGTTTCGATGGCCGCCTTTCTTCCTTGGTATCTCAAGACGTCCCGCAACAGCAGATGTTTGCTGGAACAAGAGCCCTTGTTCCGCTTCACCACCGAACGGGTGGACCGACCAGCACCGCTGCCATAGGGAATTTTCCGGACGGCGTGGAAGACATCCACAACGCTGGACTCTTTGGTGAGGCGGTTCGCCTGAAGGAATACCAAAACCGGATCAAGCACGTATTGTTGCTGGATAACCATTATTGGGGGATGACCTTTCCATCTTCTGCGTCGAAAAAGTATAGATCCTGGGATGCAAACGTCAGGTAGCAAATGGCACCTACATTGCCCGCAAATGCAGTGTCTGCCTTGGCGCGCACCCGACTACCGCCAATCTCAACTTCGACAAGAACATCTGCGCCGAGCAATTGTCTGGAATAGACTTCGCCCTGAATACTTCCTGGAGTTTCCTGCAAAGAAACTGAAGCCTTGTCGGGCCTGACGCCAACCAGAAGGTCTTTCTTTCCAGCCGCGTTCAAACGGACGGCGCTGATCTTGTCCAACGATATCATATCCGCCCCGAAAGCGAGGGCAGTGTCACCATTTAGCCCCGTCAGTTCCATCTCCATTAGTGACATTTGTGGTTCACCAACAAACGTTGCCACCCAAGAATTTACTGGGTTTTCATAGATTTCCTGCGGGGTTCCAAACTGCTGTAATACACCATCGTTCATCACAGCAATGCGGTCGGCCATGGTTAGTGCTTCCAATTGATCGTGCGTCACATAGATAGTGGTCACACCCAGTTCATACTGCAGGTGTTTGAGTTCACTGCGCATCCGCGCCCGCAGCTTGGCATCCAAATGCGCAATCGGTTCGTCAAATAAAAAGACCTGCGGCTGACGCACAATCGCCCGTCCAATCGCGGTACGCTGTTTTTGGCCACCGCTCAGTTCCTGAGGGCGCCGATTCAAAAGGTGGTCGATCTCAAGAAGCTTGGCGGCTTCATTGACCCGGCGTTCTATCTCATGTTTGGCAACTTTCGCCTGCTTCAGCGGGTTCGCAATATTGTCAAAAATCGATTTGTGCGGGTAGAGCGCATAGTTCTCAAAGACCATTGCGATATCGCGGTCCTTGGGCGGCAGGTCATTGACCGTCTGGTCGCCAAAGACGATCTCCCCCGAGCTGATATGCTCCAGACCGGCAAGCATCCGCAGTGATGTGGATTTTCCGCACCCGGAAGGACCAAGAAGCGATACAAACTCACCATCGTTGATCTCCATGTTGAGATCTTTCACGGCGATTGCCCCGTCTCCGTAGTCTTTCCAGACACTATTAAATGATACTGCAACCATTTCCGGCTTCCTTTGTGTTTCTTATTCTTTAACGGCACCCATTGTCAGGCCCGCCACGAGATAGCGTCTGACGAGAAGCCCCAGAGGGATCATCGGGGCTGTCGTGACAACGCCCGCAGCCATAATTTTTCCCCAATCGATATTTTGCGGTTGAACCAATTCCTTGGTTGCAGCAGGGAGAGTTTTCGCCCCGCCACTACCGATGATCGTCGCGAACAAAAAGTCATTCCAAGCAAACAAGATACACAGGATGACAAATGCCCCAATACCGGGCGCGACGAGCGGAAGAATGGTCAGGAAGGCCTGAAAACGGTTTTGACCATCAACCTGCGCGGCTTCTTCTATCGCATACGGCACACCATCAAAGAACCCTTTCAGCATCCAGATTGCGAAAGGCAGGTTGAAGGTCGTGAATGCCAAGATCAGACCGGGCAGCGTTCCAACCAAATCTACAGAGCGAAAGATGGCATAAAGTGGTACGATAACCGCAACGATGGGTGCCATTCTGGTCGAGATGATCCAGAAGAGCAGATCCTTCTTTCCCCGAAACTCGCTGCGCGACAGGCTATAGGCGCACATCGACCCTAATGTAACGGCTATCATCGCCGATCCTATAGAGGCCACGAGACTGTTAAAAAGATATGTCCCGAAATTGTTTTCGGTGAACAGGGCGACATAATGCGTGAACGTCGGCGAGAAATCGAAGAAGATTGCTACCCCTGCCCAATCCCCCGGTTTCGGCACTGCGAACGCATCAAGCAGGTCCTTCATTGAGGCCATCAACATTATGAACAGCGGCAGCAATGACCAGATCAGATAGAATGCCAGAAAGATCGGGCTGCCCCATTTCAGAGCCTTTACCAAAACGCCTTTATCGTAGGAAATTATTTCGCGTGAAGCCATGTGTCAGGTTCCTTCAGAGCTAAACATCAGAGTCGCCAGCAAGCGCTTTTTTGCGCGCAGGATCTTCCAAGACCTTAACAAGGATCATGCCTAGGATGATCGTGACCACCAGTAATGTCAGTGCGATTGCGGCCCCGCGTCCGAGTTTGAAAAACTGGAAGGACACATCGAACAGGTACACAGGCAAGAGCCGTGTCGAGTTTCCCGGGCCACCCCCGGTCAGCGCCAGAATGCCGTCAATAAACCGGAAGTTATCCATAAATCGCAGCAAGATAGCGATAAGAAGGAAGGGATAGATATTGGGCAGGCTGACATGGAAAAAGTTGCTGACAGAGCCCGCTCCATCCACCATATTGGCCTCCAGTTGGTCTTGGGGCACCCGCTTTAGACCGGCTAGGGTGATCAAAGTGATCAGCGGAGTCCACTGCCAGACATCCACAAGGATGATGCCAAAAAGTGCGGTATTCGTGCTTCCCAGAATTGATGTCTGATCTAGAAAACCGAGGCTCTGGAAGATCCAATGATACCAGCCAAATGTCCCATTGTAGAGATAGTAAAACAAGAGGCCCGCGACGACGGGCGAGACCATCATAGGCATCAGAAAGAGCGTCACCAGAACTTTCTCATACCGTGAATTGTTCAGAACAACTGCGAGGGTTACCCCGACGACAATCTGGATGAATAGACATATCGCGCTGTATTTTAACAACAGCCCCCACCCTTCGATGTATTTAGTATCGTTGAATAATCTAGAAAAATTCTTGACCCCAACAAAGATATCGGAGGCCGCCCCGAAACCAACTTTGTGAAAACTCATATAGATGAGCCAGAAGAACGGATAGATCGTGATCGCCGCGAGAAGCAGGACAGCCGGGGCAGCAAGATAGACGTAAAACATCCGGCTGGGCTTGGGATTCAGGTTGGCAGGTACTCGGGAAATTGTCGCAAAACCCCAGTCCTGATCCGATAACGCCGGATGGCCGTCTGATTTGGTGCTGATCGTCATGGTTTATTCGGTCCGGTTATGACCGACAGATACGTCGGTCGCACTTCTATTGATGCGTCTTCGGGCGGCACAGATTTGTCAAGCGCCGCCCGAGGGCCATATCTCGTTTTTCAAAGAAAGGTGCTGGGAGGACTGCACCCCTCTTCGTAGATCAACTTCTCTAGTGAAGATTGTCGATCTGAGACTTGATGCTGTTGCAAGCCTCTTCTGGCGTCGTCTGGTTTGACAGGCAGCGCTGTGTCTCGGCCGCGAGTATGTTGTGATACTCGTTGGCTTCGGGCACTTTTGGCCCCAACACAAAATGCGGATCTTTGATACCATGATCATAAACCGCGTCAAACGTCAATGCGTTTGGCATGCTGGACGGACGCGACCGGGCTTTGGCAACACCCGGTTTGTCCATGACCGATTTTCGCGTAGGCGTACCCCCCAGACCGGTCAGAACATCAAACTGAATGTTTGACGATGTCGCATAGACACAGAACAGATATGCCGCGCGCTGGACATCTTCGGAAGCGTTTCCATTGATGCCGATACCACCAACGCCACAGTTGGTGCCGTTCACGGCCGGACCCCCGTTGAGGATCCAACTCGCCTCACCCTTTGGACAGGGCGCATAGGCGGTTCGCCCACCGGCTGCCTTGGATGTGGTTTCATCTTCAACGGATGCGGCAAATTCGTGGTACTGAACCTGCATCGCGATATTGCCCGACTGATAAACAGTGTTAAGCTCAAGCGTTCCGTTAGCCAAGTTGTCTGGGTGGGATACATCCGCCTGCTCTTTGAATTTAGTCATCAAAAGCACCGACTGCTCATCACCCCAGTTAGAGGGTGGCGGCGTCTTGCTGCCCAGTTTGTCATCGATTTCCCAATCAAGCCAGCGGCCATGAGCAAAGAACATGCGCTGCACGTCAAGCTGGGTCGTCCAAGCAAAAGACCCCTGGTGCTGGGCATAGCCATAGGGAACATCCGCACCGCCATCACGCTTGCGCTTCAGGAACTCAGCAAAATCGTGGACGTTTTTCCAGGTCGAATTCTCATCGAATTCCATCCGATACCCGTATTCGGCCTCGAAATCCTTGGTATTCGCTTCATAGACGTCCTGACGATAGAACGTACATGCAACCGCCGCATCGTACGGGAGTGCAATTAGACGATCCCGATCGTAGAAACGACCACAGGCATCCAGAAAATTCTCAAACCAGACGCCATCTCCATAGCCTTCGGGGTCCTGTGGCAGTGTCTCATCACCGAGCATCGGCGTCAGATCGGCATAGTAATCAGCAAACGGAGCGCCGATGGGTTTGTCCTGTACATAACTAATAGGGAAGTCTGAATTCCCACTCTGCAGGTCGATGCCGACTTTCTGCTGTACCGACGGCAGACCATCGGTAATGATCTCAATTTCAATGCCAGTCAGCTTATAAAAATCCGCGATCTTATCGCGAATTGCGAAAGACGGAGGGGTATTTTCAGACATAAAGACAAGCTTCGAGCCTTCGTATTGCCGCCACTTGGCTTCTTGCGACGACTGAGCCTGAACGGGTCTGCGCGAGATCACAGTGCTGAGGCCGACCACGAGTGATCCCAACCCAAGCGAAGCAGCACCGCCGCCGCCCATTTCCAAAAACTTTCGACGCGAAACTTTCTTGTAAATCGCATTTTTCGGTACGTAAAACATCGTTTCCTCCCAAGTTTGGCCGATAATCGTTATTGTTCCAGCCTAATTGTTTCTTGTGATTGCGGTTCGTCACCACAACAGTCGTGTGAAAACTATTTTCTACATTTTTGAAAAAATCAAGCCTTTGGTGAAAGTTTTCGCCATAAATTGAAAATATAGTGGAAAAAGGTCCTCAGTGGCAGTGTCATCAACGCCAATGGGGCATTCTTCTAGGCCGTTAGGGAAAAGGGCTTACGCCGAATCAGTTGGAGAATTGGTCGATGAGCCGCGATTGAATGGCCGGAGAAACCTGTATTCATTGGCTCAGAAAATAGTCTCTAAGAGCCGCAGCGGTCTCTTCAAGCGATCGGGGTGCAGCACCTTCAGATTGGAAAAGCACGCCAAGATACACCAAGTATACAATGTAGATTTGGCACATTCGACCTTCTAGAAAATCTGCGTACAGGGGTATTTGTGGCGTATCCGGTGTCCAAGTCCACAACGATATCTCGGCAGCCTTCGCCACAGGGGACACCAGATTGCTTGTGATAGCGACTGTCATAGCGCCTTTCGCCCTTGCGACGCTCAGGGCACCAGCGACGTCCTCGGTCGTACCAGTGTGCGAAACTCCGAAAAATATCGCGTCCTCAGTTGCGGTTGCGGCAACCACCTGTTGGGAATATCCGTCCCGATGACACGTCGCCCGTATTCCCGCTTTCAGCATCAGATGCACCGCCTCCTCACAGACGGCCACAGCACCTCCAACACCAATGAAATATACATCTTTAGCATTCAAAACGCCGTCCACAACGCTTTGAATATCTTCGTAGGTAAGGTTCTTTTGAGTTTCCGACATCGCTGTGCTGAGGGCACAAAAGAGTTTCAAGCTGACCTCGGAAAGTGAGTCGCTTTCATCCATCTCGGCAGGAAGGTTCACGAACCTTTCCGAGCTAACACCCTCCGAGGCCAGCCCAAGCTTCATGTCCGCAAACCCCTTGTAGCCGAGTGCGCGGGTGAACCTGCTGATCGTAGCTTCGCTGACATCCAAAGTGTTGGCAAACTCGGTGATGGACATCTCAAGACGTTCAGACTGGTGTTCTCTCAGATAGTCTGCGACCAGCTTTTCAGACTTTCGAAGCTTTGCGTATTTCTCCTGAAGCCTGAGTGCGATTCCCTTGCTCATCGTGTTGGCTCTCCTCAACTCGTGCGGCAACGGACCGCTACTTAAACTTCCAGCGCGACCGCTCAACCGCCGCCATCGCCAACTCATGGATGTGGGCAAAACCCCAGAAGCGGCCCACCGCTTGAGCCTGCTCACGCAGCACAACCATATCAAGACAATCGACAAAAGGAAATTTTCTTCAAGAATTGGCAAGCACTTTTTAACACAAGCGCTTGGCTCCAAGTTCATCTTCGATAATGTTATTAAAAATTAATTAGATACGCGATTTATTGCAATTGTTTGCATTGAGACGACGCGCGCATCAACGGCACAAACCCAACCCAAGAACCACCGCCTGACAGAAATTTTGCAAATTTCTGGCAAAGTCATTTTGGTGAAAATTTCTTTACTAATTGATTTTTTCGTGTTAGAAGATTTGTAAAGCACTAAAAATTGCACCAATATACTGCGCGGAGCCAAGACTATGCCCCATAAAATTAACGATAATTTGCCTTCCAGAGAGATTCTGGAAAAACTTTTCAAAACTTCTTACAAAATCAGAAATTTTGAAAGTGAAGGCATCAAGCTGTACCGACAGGGGCTGGTGCGTGGATATTTCCATCCTTACTTAGGCCAGGAAGGAATTGCCACAGGAGCCTGCGCAGCGCTTGAAGAAGGAGACTACATCGCCTCGACACACAGGGGTCACGGGCATTGCATCGCACAGGGCGCACAAGTCGATGGCATGGTCGCCGAGCTTCTTCAGAAAGAAACAGGATACTGCAAAGGCTACGGCGGTTCGATGCACATCGCCGACATCTCAAAAAACAATCTTGGCGCAAATGGTATTGTGGGAGCAAGTACACCCTTGGGTGTCGGCGCGGCAATGGCCGCACAGGTCCGCGGGTCTGATGCCGTGACCATCGCATTCTCAACGGACGGTGCTAGCAACAACGGAACGTTTCTCGAATCTCTGAATTTGGCTGCAATCTGGAATTTAAATTTTATTCTGATCGTGGAAAACAACCAATACGCGGTGTCGACGACGCTGGCAGAAGCAACACGAGAAACAGAGCTTTATAAACGTGGAGAGGCGATAGGGGTGGAAAGCCACCGGATTGACGGCAATGATTCGCTGCTTGTCTACGAAACTGTTTCTGACGCGGTAAAGAAATGCCGCGCCGGGCTGGGACCCATCTTGATTGAGGCCGTTACATTCCGTCACAGCGGCCACCATGTGAACGATCCCGGCAAGTACATGCCAGAGGACAAGCTGAAATATTACAAAGACCGCGATCCAGTCGACCGTGCCCGCGACAACCTCATCAAGATGGGCAAGGCAACAAAAAAAGAAGTTGCGGCGATAGAAGCCGAGATCGAAGCCGAATTTGAGGCCGCTGTCGTTGCGGCAAAGGCTGCCGGCGAAGTGTCCGTGGAAGAATTCAAAGAATTTATCGCTGAGTACTGACACGGGTTTGGCGCTCGCCAGAAAGAATACCTGAAGGGAGGAACACGATGCCAGATCGTGAGTTGATGTATCGAGAAGCATTACGCGAAGCGCTTTTCGAGGAAATGGCAAGAGATGAAGAGATCTTCATCATTGGGGAGGGCATCGCAGAACGCGGTGGATCCTACAAGGTTACCGAAGGCCTGGTGGATAAATACGGCGCGACCCGCGTCCGAGATACGCCGATCTCCGAAGCCAGCATGATTGGCGTTGGAGTGGGGGCGGCGATCGCTGGCGGACGGCCGATTGTTGAAATCCTCTATGTCGATTTTGCCATGCTTGGCATGGATATGATCGTAAACCAGGCCGCGAAATTCCGCCTTATGACTGGAGGCAGCGGTCGCGTTCCGTTCATTCTTCGAACCCAAGGGGGCACCGGAGGCGGTGTGGCCGCACAACACTCGCAGAGCCTCGAGGCGTTGTTCTACCACATCCCCGGCCTGCGCGTTGTGATGCCATCAACACCTGCGGACGCGAAGGGGCTGTTGAAATATGCCCTGCGCCAGCCCGACCCGGTGATGTTCATCGAACATAAGCACCTTTACATGACAAAAGGCCATGTGCCTGAGGGTGAACTGATCACGAAATTCGGTGTTGCCGACATCAAACGCGAAGGCACCGATGTCACCTTGATTGCCTGGTCAAACATGATCCCGCGCACGCTGGAAGCTGCCGAGATGCTGGCCGGGATGGGCATTTCTGCTGAGGTAATTGATCCGCGCACGCTGGTCCCGCTTGACCGGGAGGCCATTTTGAAATCCGTCGCGAAAACAAATCGTTGTGTTATCGTTCAAGAGGCCGTCCGTCGCGGCGGAATCGCTTCTGACATCTCTTCGATCATTCAGGAGGAAGCGTTCTATAGCCTAGACGCTCCGGTCCAGATCGTGGCCGGAATGAACACGCCAATTCCTTTCAATCTCACGCTCGAACAGGCCTCTGTTCCGCAAAAAGATGATGTCATTGCCGCTGTGCAAAAGGTTTTGCACAGCCAGGCCGCCTGAGAGGAAAGTAGATGACCGAAAATGTGCTAGAGAAACTCGCCGCGACAAATCCGAACTGCGAGATCTGGTGGGACAGTTCACCTCTGGTTTACCGGCAGTGGGCGACCAAGGTCCTAACAGACGCGCCTGAGGCGAAACGAGAGAGTTGGACGGAGCAACTCGACCGGCTTTTTGATCCCGAGACGGCGCATCAGTCTGGAATAATGGGATTTCACGGTGTTACGACCAATCCCCCTTTAAGTCTTCAGGCCATCCAAGCGGACCCAGAATACTGGATTGGCGAGATTCACCGTCTGATCGATCAAAACCCGAAAGATGATGTCGAAGCAATCTACTGGAAAGCCTATCTGGAAACCGTCCGTCGTGGTGCGGAGCTTATCCTGCCTGTCTTTAAAAAAAGTGGCGGCAAATATGGGTTTCTCTCTGGCCAAGTTGATCCTCGGTTTGTGACCGATCTGGATCGTATGCGGGCCAATGCCGCCGATCTCAAAGCTATCGGCCCGAATGTCATGGTCAAGGTGCCCGGGTCTAAAGAAGGCTATCAGCTGATCGAGGAATTGACTGCAGAAGGCGTTTCGACCAACAACACCACCTCGTTCACTGTCCCGCAATACAAGGCCTGCATGGACGCGGTTTCCCGCGGTTTGGCAAGAGCAAAATCAAACGGCATAGACCTAAGCAATTGGCGGTCTGTAATCACCCATATGTCGGCACGACTTGGGAATATCGGCGATCTCTTGTGGCAGGCCAAAGAACGCGGGATCAACGTGACGCCCGAGGAAGTCACGCTTGGCGAACTTGCTGTAATGAAACGTGCCTACAGATATATTCAAGAAACCGGACACCCGTCCAAGATGCTCATGTGTTCGATGCGCGTCACGCATGATCCCGTGACAAACAAGGCCTCCAGTTGGCATATCGAAAAGCTGGCCGGTGGGGATTTCGTCTACACTTGCCCGCCTAGCTATATCTCTACGCTAATGCAGCACGAAGACAGCATCGCCCCGTTCGATGGAAACGCAATCAACGAGGACATTTCAGGCGACAGCCTGAACAAACTACTGCAACTTCCGTATTTCCGGCAGGCCTACGAGTTTGACGGAATGGAATCAGATGAATTCAGCCAGTTCGGCGCTTTCACGGCGACAGCGGCAGAATTTGCTGTCGCAACAAGAAAAACCATTGATTTCGTCGCCCGCGTCTATGCGGACGCCAAAAGACAAGCGGCGTAGGGGAATAAAGGAATGGCAAAATCAATCGTAATGCCCCAAGTCGGCCAAGACCTGACCGAAGGCGAACTTATCGAATGGAACGTGCAGGTTGGCGACACCGTGAAGAAGGGTGATATTCTTGCGGTCGTTGAGTCCGAAAAAGCGAGTTTTGAGGTAGAGGCCTACGAAGAGGGGGTTGTTCTCAAACTGTTTTACGAACCCGGCGATATGGCAGTGGTGCTAGAGCCTCTATTGCTGCTGGGGGAGGAAGATGAAAACGTCGAAGCCGCGGCCTCTGCCCCATCCGCCAAAGCGCCGGCCGGCACAGATCAGCCGGCCGAGGCGACTGAGGTGACTGAGGCGTCAAACGGGATCTTCTCTCAGGATGCATCTGTGACGCGCTCTTCGCCGCTTGCCCGGCGGATCGCTGCCCTAAACGGGCTGGATATTGCAAGCATACAGGGCAGCGGGCCCAAAGGTGCTGTTGTCAAAAAAGATGTAGAGTCCGCGCTTGAGCAAATCCCAAGCCCTTCTGCCGCGCCTGTAAAGCCCCCACAGCAGGCCGCAACATCTCAGCCTTTGCCAGCGATGTCATCGGAAGATGATGTCGAAGTTCCGTTTAACAAGATGCGCCAGATCATCGCGAACCGTCTGCTGGAGTCAAAGCAAACAATCCCTCATTTCTATTTGATGGCAGAAGCCGATGTGACAGACCTGCAAATCCGCAGAAAAGCGCATTTGGAAATCTCCGGTGAAAAGCTCTCACTCAACGATGTCATCGTGCACGCGACGGCGCTGAGCTTGCTGGAGTATCCAATGATGAATTGTTTCGTCTCTAACACCGGGGTGTTGAAGAAGGCGCAAGTGAATGTCGGTGTCGCTGTCTCGGTCGAAAACGGGCTGATGGTCCCCGCCATCGAGAATACACCCCATAAAACCGTTGGCGAGATTTCAGAGCTGATCCGCGACTATGCCGCAGCGGCACGTCGTGGGATGAACAAATCACAAGCAAAAAGCACGTTCTCGATTTCAAATCTCGGGATGTTCGGCGTTGAGGTGCTACCAATTATTAATGTTCCAGAGGCTGGAATATTGGGCGTCGGCCCGGTCAAACGTATCGTGAAAGAACACCGGGGCGGCTTGCAGGGCCGTGATGTGATTTCGCTGTCTCTGGCTGCTGACCACAGGGCGGTCGACGGAGCCTATGGTGCGCAGTTCCTGAAATCTCTGGTTGATACGCTGGAAACATACAATGACTTCGCTTGAGCTTTTTTGCTCATCAACCCGCAGGTTGCCAAAATGACAGATCAAGTCGCGCATGCAGATCTTGCCAACGCCATTCGTGCGTTGTCCATGGACGCAGTAGAACAAGCGAAATCCGGCCATCCCGGCATGCCCATGGGCATGGCTGATGTGGCCACAGTGCTATTTGGCCAATTCCTCAAATTCGACGCGGCAAACCCCGATTGGACGGATAGGGACCGCTTTGTGTTATCCGCAGGCCATGGCTCAATGCTGCTGTACAGTCTGCTACACCTTTGCGGGTATGAGGATTGGAACATCGACACCTTGCGCCGTTTCAGGCAATTGGGCTCCAACGCCGCCGGACATCCTGAATATGGCCACGGGGCCGGGGTTGAAACAACAACTGGTCCGCTGGGTCAGGGCCTTGCCACTGCTGTCGGCCTTGCATTGGGCGAAGCCCGGGACAATGCCCGTTTTGGCGATGATCTGGTCAATCACAGCACCTATGTCATCGCGGGCGACGGTTGTCTGATGGAAGGAATTTCACACGAGGCGATTTCGTTTGCCGGGCATCACCGCCTCTCCAAGTTGACAGTGCTCTTTGACGACAATGCGATTTCGATCGATGGTTCACTCGACCTCACTTGTAGCGATAATCAAATTAAACGGTTCGAGGCCTCCGGCTGGCATTGCCAAGCAATTAACGGGCATGACCCTGACGAGATAGCCAGAGCCCTGCGCGCAGCAGAGACCTCCCCGTTGCCTTCAATGATCGCCTGCAAAACGACCATCGGGTTTGGGGCCAGCAAAAAGGCTGGTACCTCCGCATCGCATGGATCACCACTTGGCGCAGAAGAAATCACTGCGACGCGGGAAAATCTGAATTGGCCGCATGCACCTTTCGTTGTGCCCGAAAATGTTGGAAAAGCATGGGTTGAGATCGGCGCACGTGGCGCAGCGGAGCTGCAGGCTTGGGCCGCCAGGCTTGACGCCTCACAAATGCGGGGCGCATTCGCAGACCACATTTCTGCCGAACTACCAAAGGGCTGGCAGAACGCGCTGCAAGAGCACTCCCGGAAAATGGCATTGGAGGCGCCACACATGGCCACCCGTCAGGCTTCCGGCAAGGCGCTGGAGGTGCTGACCGCTGCGATCCCCGCGCTTGTCGGCGGATCAGCAGACCTGACAGGTTCGGTGAACACCAAGACCGCAGACACGCGCGCAATGACACCAGCGACATTGGAGAATAGGTTCATCCACTTTGGTGTCCGTGAACATGCCATGGGTGCGATAATGAACGGGCTCGCCTTGCATGGCGGCACGGTCCCTTACGCCGGTACATTCCTTGTTTTCGCCAATTACATGCATGCCTCAATCCGCCTGTCGGCCCTGATGGGGCTTCGCGTGATTTATGTTCTGACCCACGACAGTATCGGTCTGGGCGAGGACGGCCCAACGCATCAGCCCGTCGAAACTCTGGCAATGCTGCGGGCCACGCCAAATCTGGATGTGTTCCGTCCGGCCGACGCGGTGGAAACAGCCGAAGCTTGGGCACATGCACTGGAACGGACAGACGGACCCACCGCGATTGTACTATCGCGCCAAGGCTTACCAACGCTTCGAACGAACTCCACGCTGGAGGGGGCAGGCCGTCGTGGAGGATACGTCCTTGGGGATACTGAAAGGTCCGCTCGCGATATAACATTGATCTCAACCGGTTCTGAGGTGTCGCTTGCCGTCGCCGCGCAAGAAAGCCTTGCGACCAAAGGCGTGATTGCTGCTGTAGTGTCCCTGCCTTGCTGGGAACTGTTTGATAAGCAAAGCGCAGATTACCGGAGGGCTGTTCTGGGTACAGTGCCACGCATCGCAATAGAAGCTGCAGGTGAGCTTGGGTGGCACAAATATCTGGGCGAGAACGGCCAGATCATCGGCATGCCGGGGTTTGGCGCTTCCGGACCAGCGCCCGAACTGTTTGAGCATTTTGGTATCACGCCCACGGCGATCGAAGCCGCGGCATTGGCAAAAATCAAATCACTAAAAGGCGTTTCTGAGCATGGCTAAGACCGACTACGACCTTATTGTCATTGGTGCGGGACCCGGCGGCTATGTCGCCGCCATTCGCGCCGCACAACTGGGGCTGAAAACCGCGATCGTCGAGCGTGAGCATCTGGGCGGTATCTGCCTAAACTGGGGCTGCATTCCGACGAAGGCGCTGCTTCGGTCTGCAGAGGTGCTGGACCTTGCACGACACGCTAGTGAATATGGGGTTGATATCGACACCGTCAAGCCAAATGTGCCCGCATTCGTTGCCCGCTCCCGTAAGGTTTCGGCGCAATTAAATGGCGGGATTGGACATCTTCTAAATAAAAACAAGGTTGATGTGATCTGGGGCGAAGCAAAGCTTACCGCACCGGGCAAGATAACCGTCAAGACACCCACCAAACCAGCCGTCGAGCCCTCCCACCCAAAGCCCCGTAACACCAAAGAACACGGCGACTATACCGCAGCAAACATCATCATTGCCACCGGTGCCCGGCCCCGTGTCCTGCCCGGCTTGGAGCCGGACGGTGACCTAATCCTGACCTATTTCGAAGCGATGAAACCTGAGGCGGCACCGAAATCCCTTCTTGTCGTTGGCTCAGGTGCCATCGGCGCGGAATTCGCTTCATTTTATGCTGCACTCGGCACCAAAGTAACGCTGGTCGAGCTTTTGCCCGAGATCCTCCCCCAAGAAGATCCCGAGATTGCGAAATTCGTGCGCACAGCGTTCAAGAAGCGCGGGATCGAGGTTTTGACTAATACTAAAATCGACAAGCTGGAGCGGACCAAATCAGGCGCAAGGGTCAATCTGACTGGCCTCCCAGAAAGCCAGGTATTCGAGAAGGTCATTTCGGCTGTTGGTGTTGTTCCAAACAGTGAAAATCTTGGGCTGGAAAAACTGCGCGTAAAAATGTCCAGTGCTGGAATTGCCACTTCTGGCGCTGGCAAGACGTCTGTCGCAGGCATCTATGCCATAGGCGACGTCGCAGGCGCGCCCATGTTGGCCCATAAGGCCGAGCATGAGGCGGTCCATTGTGTCGAGGCCATTGCATCTGGTATCGACCACGGCATTGACAAAGCCCACATTCCCGGCTGCACCTATTGTCAGCCGCAGGTCGCGAGTATCGGTCTGTCGGAACAGGCTGCAAAGGATGCGGGATACGCGATCCGAGTCGGCCGTTTTCCTTTTAACGCCAATGGCAAGGCCGTCGCATTGGGCGAAGCTGCCGGATTGGTCAAAACGATCTTTGACGCGGTGACTGGAGAACTTCTGGGCGCACATTTGGTCGGTCCGGAAGTGACTGAGCTGATCCAAGGTTTCGCAACCGCAATGGGCCATGAAACGACAGATGAGCACCTGCTTCGGATCATTTACCCGCATCCAACTCTCTCGGAGGCTATGCATGAAGCTGTGCTGGATTCCATCGGACGTGCGATCCACATTTAGTGTCTCATTAGACTATCAAACCGTCTGCGGCACCGCGTGTATCCAGGTTGAGCGTCCGTTGAGCCCGACATGCGCGAGCCGTTGATCGAGGCTAAGTGACCACCATCGATAGTGGACACTTTGAGGCGTTCTATGCGCAGGTGCAAGAAGCGATTTTTCGGCAGACAAGGAAAAGCGGGAGATATGCGTCCAGACGACAACGTCGAGCATGTCAGTATTGCAGGTGGCACGTCAGCAGGCGGTTAATAAAAACACTTTTTTCAAATGGCTAAAGGATCCGCGCTTTGCACCGGAGGTAGAGGTACCAGGACAAGGCGCTCCATTTCTTCCGATTGAGCGCAAGCGGCCCGCCCCGGCCAGTTGGCGCATGTTTTAGTCAGTAAATATTGCGACCAACTTCTTCTCTATCGCCAAATCCAAATCTTCGCCCATGAAGGGGTCGACCTAGATCGCTCGATCATGTTGCACTGGATGGTCCGGTCAACGGCGTTGCTGAAACTTCTGGCAGATGAGATCAGACGAATGGTCTGTCGCTGGTATGGATTCATTGCTGACGACACACCAGTTGAAATGCAAGCATCTGGCCAAAAGAAGACCAAAACCGCAAGGTTTTGAACCCATGTGCAGGACGAGCGACTCTGGTTGGCATAATCGCCCCTTGTGTGTGGGATCAATTCACCATTGACCGCAAAGGCGAACCTTCCGTCTCGCATCTGTCAGGATACAAGGGCTGGGTCCATGCCGATGGGTATTCCGGGTTCAACGACTTATTCGGTACGGACAAACCAGATGAGATGGCCTGAATGGCCCATGTCAGAGGCAAGTTCGTCGATGTTTTTGCTTCTCATGGCAATACTATCGTCGAAAGAGCGAGCCGCTGGATTGCGTAACTTTATCCAGTGGAGAAAGAGACGTGAGGCAAACCACCCAACGACCGTGTTGCGTCGCGGCGGGCTCAATCCAGCCAAATCTTCGACGATCTGGGAGTATGGTTAAAAGCGCAGCTGATGGAAAACTCTGGAAAGTCCTCGCTGTTGCCGGCCATCCTACATACTCTTGGCCGGATGCCAAAAAGGGTGGCCATACCTTGAGCATGGCCGCCCAGAGTGAGACAACTACACAGCCAAGTACGCCGTAAAACCTGTCGCCATTAGCCGAAACAACTTGATGTTTGCAGGCTCCAAGGGCGGCGTTAAAGCCATGGCAATCGCCTTCCGGCTTATTGCAATAGCCAAGCTCAATAAAGTCTATCCACAAGCCTGGCTCACCTGAGTCCTCGGCAAAACCACAGACCACAAAATCACATGCGTCGCCAAACTTTTCTTCTGGCCCTACGCTATAAAAGTAGCGTCGCAGGCCATACCGCAGATCAGCAGGTCGCGTTCGACGGACGCTCATCCCTGATTGTGACCGCTGAGGTCGGTATATACAACAGCCGCTCAAGTGCTGTGAACATCCTCCCTAGTCACCAGGAACAGTAATTTGTATCATTGTCTGAACTGGTTTTAGGAGATGATACGATGTTAGGCCGGGTTGCGAATACGGTGGTGCTGCGTGAGGAGGAGCGGCAGCTTCTTGAGGGTCAGGTCCAGCGGCACAGAGCACCTCGGTCGCTTTCGGCCCGCTGCCGGATGATCCTGCTCTGTGCCGAGGAACTGCCCAGCGAGGAAGTTGCTGCACGCCTCGGTGTCCATTAGCAGACAGTGGGTAAATGGCGGCGGCGTTTTGTGAAGGACCAGATCGAAGGTTTCACAGACGAATTTTGCGCCGGCCGTCTGCGCTCTGTTGCGGATGAGCAGGTGGCCGAAGTAATCGAGCGCACACTGAACATGGTCCCGAAAGACGCCACCCACTGGTCGATCCGCTCGATGGCGGTGGAGACGGGCTGTCACATACGACCATCCGGCGGATCTGGAACGCGTTCGGCCTGCAACCGCATTAGAGCGAGACCTTCAAACTCTCAACCGATCCTCTGTTTGTGGACAAGGTGCAGGACATCGTGGGGCTTTACTTGTCGCCACCGAACCGGGTTATCGTGTTGTGCATAGAAGAGAAATCCCAAATTAAGGCGCTGGATCACGAACAGCCAGTCCTACCTATGGCACCTGGCGTGGCTGAGCGGCTAACTCATACGTACATTCACCACGGCACCAAATGGCTGTTTGCCGCGCTCGACATTGCCACCGGAGCGGCGATCGGCAAAGGCTACAAAAGGCATCGGGCGACGGAGTTTTTGGGCTTTTTCAAACAGATCGACCGGCAGATGCCAGAGGGGCCGGACGTGCATATCGTCATGGACAACTATGCCACTCAAAAAACCCCGAAGGTCAGGGCATGGCTGGCGCGCAGGCCGCATTGGCACATCCATTTCACGCCGACTTCCGCATGATGGATCAACGAGGTCAAACGCTGGTTTGCTGAACTGACCCGAAAATAACTCCAGCGCAGTTTCCGCTGATCAACGGCAGCGCCCGATTCTAATATAGCGGCCTTCATCAATACCCACAACGAGAACCCAAAGCCCTACAAATGGGTCAAACCCGCAAACGAAATTTTCGCCTCCGTCAAAAGATTCTGTCAGAGAATACAGAAAACCCCATGGGCTGAACTTTAAATACAGGTGACTGGTTTAGAGCCACAAAATCTGTGAAACTTTTTCCAGACTCAATTGAGATCACACCGAATAGACTATCTGCCGCATCAGTCGACGCCCACGCCCCTCAAGCGAGCGCCGTCTTCAGCCCCGGATAGAGCTTCAGGTATCTCGCATAAATCTCATCATACTGCACCATGTTGCCTGGAATAGGCTCGATTACGCGACCCGGATGAACCATTGCCCCGATGCCGTCATCAATCGTGTCAAAGTGACCGACACCATGCGCGGCAAGAACGGCCGCCCCGGTTGAAGGAGCATCGCGCGACGCGAGAACCCGCACGGGAACACCAGCGGTGTCGGCATGAATCTGAAGCCACAGATCGGAAGCGGCCGCGCCGCCACCCACCGTTAACTCCGAACCAGTATAGCCGGCCCGAGCAAAAGCATCGAGGATGGCTCGCGTTCCGAACCCGATACCTTCCATAATCGCTCGGAAGATGTGATGCTTTTCGTGGGCAAGGGACAGACCAACAAGAGCGCCGCGCGACAGAGGATCGGTATAAGGCGTGCGATTACCCTGAAAGTGATCCTGCACAATCAAGCCATCCGCACCGGGTTGCAGCGTTGCAGCCTTCGCATTGAGATCGTCATAATCGAGTCCACCTGTCAGGCGTCCGAGCCAGTTGATAATTGAGCCTGTGGAGGTTTGTCCGCCTTCGACCACGTAACGCTCAGGATAGACTATATCGGCATAAGAGCCCCAAACGCCTGGCGCATTCAGAGGCTTTTCTGTGACACCGAATTGTAGATGGCTGGAGCCAGTAATCAGCGCCAGTTGCCCCGGCTGCGCGACACCCAGACCAATCATTCCAATGAGCGCATCCGCACCACCCTGAACAACTTTGACCGAGGGCTTGAGCCCCAGCTCAGTGGCGGCGCTCTGGATCAGTGTGCCGATCACGTCTCCAGGTGCGACTACCCGCAGGGGCCACTTTTCCAGTAGCGCTTCGAGGCCAAGAGACGCGAGCAGCGATACCGGCCAACCGCCCGCGTCGTTGCGGTAGTGCCAACGCAGCCCAACATTATCAAGGCTTGCCGCCCATTCTCCTGTGAGGTGGTAGGTTAGGTAATCCTGATACTCGCATATGCGATAAGCCTTATCGAAGACGTCGGGCTCATTGCGCTTGAGCCAGAGCGCCTTCGGAATCATCCATTCAGCGGAAACGGGTCCCTGACCGCCTCCATTCAAACACAATGCTGCGTCGCCCGTTGCAAGAACCGAGTCGGCCTCCTTGTTGGCCCGCACGTCCATCCAGATAAGAGCTGGCCGAAGCGCTTGGCCATCCCTATCCAGCGCGACCACGGAACAACAGGTGGTGGCATAGCAAATCGCATCGATCTCGGACGGATTAATCCCCGCGTCAGCAATTGCACCGCGAGACGCTTTCACGAAATTGGCCCACCAATCGGCAGGATCCTGTTCGGCCCGCGCACCTGACGAAAAATCTGACTTGTAGGCGACCGCGACGCTTCCAAGTTCTTTACCAGACAAGTCGTAAATCCGGGCCCGCAGGCTCTCGGTTCCGCCATCGGCGGTCAAAAAATAGGCCATGTTGCTCCTCCCAAAATTGTCGTTATCTCATTGTATTTGTACCAAAGCCCTGAAACCCTCCAAAGCCCTGCCAGGATCCGTCAACGCATGACCACCACCTGTCTCAATCGTAACTTCCAAAACTTCGATCAGAGCGGTGTGATCGGCCCTATGGCTGCGTGCTGCATCAACGTGATAAAAAATGCAATCGTCGCATCCCTTTGCTACAGCAAGAGGCAGTGCAACCAACTTTTTTTGAGCGATTGAACAGGTGCCACTGCATTTGGTTGTAGTGGATACCAGCATAAACCCCTCAAACAGATCGGGACTGGTCGTTGCGAAAGCTCTCCTGCAGGCCTTGGCTGCGGTCAGTTTTTCTTTAGCACTCATCTCGTAATATCCGTCATGATGGACACCACTTCGGCCAACGCCTCCCAATGAGGCGAATGACCTGTGCGCGGCAGGTTATGTACTGCAATACGGGGCGAAATATCTAGTGTTTCGCGCCAATCGAGGATCTGGTCGCGGTGCCCAAGAATCAAATGTACTGGTATTTGGTCGGCCAGATTGGCTAGATCGAGCCGGATGTTCAAGGCCTGACCGCTGCCTCCGACAAGCGCGTCGGCCAGATCCGTCAGACGACGGCGGGCAACCGAGGCATGGATGTCTGTGAGCATCGCGGAAGACAGCCCATGTGGTCCCTCAGTGATGCGACCGAGCAGATGGGAAATTTCGCCTGAGCTAGCCGCGTGGGCAAAGCCACGAAGAAATTCTGCGTCAATTGAGTGACCGAGGCCAGCAGGCGCAATCAGTGTCAGTGATTTCGCGCCGCGTGTCTGTGCCAGCGCCACTGCCGCTATCGCGCCCATGGAATGCGCCACGAGATGTGCGGGACCGAGACCCAACTCGGCGAGGGCTGTATCGAGAGGACCATGCAGATCGGCGGCAGTTCGAGCTTCTTGGACCGTGGCACCATGACCGGGAAGGTCGAAACTGAAGGTTTGCCGTCCTATCGCGGAGAGCCGCGTCTGAACTCCGCCCCAGGCAATATGATCGGCCCCGAATCCATGTAGCAATACAACCGGAGTGCCTGTTTCAGGTCCTTTTTTGAGGTATGTGACGCCGGCAACTTGTTGGACGGTGTTGGTTGCCGCAGCTTGCGCTTCGACATCTGCACGCTCAATCCGGCCACGTCTCCCGCTTCCCATAACCATGCCTAAATCGATACCTTGGTGGCGGGCCATGCGACGCGCGAGAGGCGTGGCCCGGATTTGCGTCGAACCCGACGCACCCGGCGGGGTGCAGGCAGATACACCAGCTTGGGCAGGGACGGCGGTTGCATCCTCGCCGGCAGCTTCCCCGTCGACGTCCTCAGCAACTTTCATCTCAGACTGAGTCGTGTTTTCCGTTTCTTCGATTCTAGATTCATCTCCTGTCCAGTCAGGACCCTCCCCCACTTCAATTCGGGCGATTGGTGTGCCCACCGAGACCATATCACCTTGCTCAACTAGCGTCTCGATCAGAGTCCCGTCGCCCAGCGCCGGAAATTCGACAATCGTCTTATCAGTTTCCACTTCGAGGATTTCCTGACCACGCTTGAACGGCTCTCCGAGCTTGACAAGCCACTCAACAAGCTTGCCCTCTTCCATGCTCTCCCCCAACCGGGGCATCCTAAGAACACCAATCGTCATGCCAGCAGCCTACGGGCTGTGTCCGCAATGAGCGTCGCACCCGGAACCGAATTCTTTTCAAGCTCGACCGACACGGAAATGGGTACATCCTCTCCCGCGACCCGAACCACGGGGTCTTCAAGAAAGTCAAAACACTCTTCACTGATCCGTGCGGCAAGCTCTGCGGCAACCCCAGCGGTCATTGGACCTTCGGAAACAACCATAGCCTTGCCAACCTTCTCAACTTCCGCCCTGACAGTGTCAAAATCCAGCGGGTTGAGCGTTCGCAGGTCGATCACGGTTACCTCAATCCCCGACTTTGACAGTTCGCCGGCGGCCTCCATGACGTGAAGGACCTGCCGGGAATAGGTGACGATTACAAGATCCTTGCCCTCGCGGCGTACCACGGCCTTGCCCCATTCTGGCGGTCGAATTGATAGATCCGCATCCTCGGACAGAGCATAGAGGCTCTTGTGCTCAATAAAAACGACTGGGTCCGGTTGGACCAGCGCCTGCCTCAGCAGGTGGTAGGCGTCATAGACTGTGCCCGGCATGGCCAACCTCAAGCCCGGCGTATGCATAACGTAGGCTTCCAGCGATTGGCTGTGTTGTGCACCCGCCGACCGACCTGTACCGCCCTGGGTGCGCAAGACCATCGGCACGCCGATCTGGCCACCGAACATGTAGCGGATCTTGGCGGCCTGGTTGCAAAGTTGGTCCATCGTCATGCCAATGAAATCGACATACATCAATTCCGCTACTGGGCGCATACCCGCCATGGCCGCACCAACGGCGGTTCCGATGATCGCGGCCTCGGAAATCGGTGTATCGACAAGCCGGTCTGCACCGAATTCGTCGATCATCCCCTTGGTCACGCCATACGCACCACCATATCGACCAACTTCTTCTCCGATCACAAAGATATCAGGATCTTCACGCATCGCATCTGTGAGCGCCTGTTTGAGCGCATTCCTATAAGCAAGTTTCGCCATCTTAATCACTCCCTCGCAAGCAAGCGGTCGATACGCGTTTTGACAGGCTCCGGTTCAGGTTGGCCGGGCGCGAAAACATCACAGAACAACGTATCAATCGCCGGCTCTTCGGATGCCATTGTGTAGTCGATCGCCGCATCCATTTCGGCAGAGACCCGATCGTCGATAGCATCAAGCTCTGCGTCCACTACGCCGGTTTCTGACAGCATCTTGCGCGCCTGTGCAACGGGATCTCGTTCGCGGCCCGCCTCCTCTTCCTCCTGACTTCGGTAGGGGCTCTTGTCTTTGCGGCCATGGCCATAGAACCGGAAGCAATCGATTGCGAGGAAGCCCGGCATACAGCCCCGTGCCTCATCAACAATACGGGTCGCCACCTCGGCCACATCGAGCACGTCGAGACCATCGACGGTTTCCGCATTGAGGCCAAAGGCGCGCGCCCGCTCGTGCAGCTCGGTCGATTTCGTAGCCTGGTCGATCCGAGTGCCCATGCCCCACTGGTTGTTGATACAGACAAAAACCGCTGGAAGATCCCACAGCGCGGCCATGTTCATGGATTCGTAGAGAATGCCCTGTTGCATGGCTCCGTCACCAAAAAAGGCGATGGAAACTGCCCCGGTGCCACGCCGCTTGGCCACCATGGCTGCGCCGACAACCGCTGGGATGCCACCGCCAACAATGGCGTTGGCCCCCAGGTGACCGAGGCTCATGTCGGCTATATGCATTGAGCCACCCTTGCCTTTGCAGTAGCCGGTTGCTTTGCCACCTATTTCGGACATCATCCGGTTTGGATCAGCCCCTCTAGCAAGAAAGATACCATGCCCCCTGTGGTGTGTCGTGAAGGTGTCTCCGTCGCGCATTGCAGACGATACTCCGACCGCAGCACTCTCTTCTCCGATGGACAGGTGCAGCATAGAGCCGGCGCTTTCACCCCGGAGGTAGAGCTCTCCGACGCGATCCTCGAAGGTTCGGATACGCCGCATTTCGGTGTAATGGATCAGTAATTTAGACTCGGATTTCTTAGAATTTACGATCTTGGTTGCCCAGTTCATCTGGGCCCTCCTTAAAGATGTTTAGTTTTGTTGAGCAAGAAACAACGGCTGCAACAACCAGAATTGTGACACCCTTCACGGTGTTCTGGATGAAGGTATCCATCCCCATCAGATTCAGTGTACAGTTCATTTTCCCAATGTAGAGCGCACTGAATTCGCAAAAATTTGTTTCCTCATTACGTTTCCTAGCAGTGATTTCATTTTGCCCCTCTCCACGTGCAGCTAGTAGGCATAGTTTATCATGATGCACGAAGAAATCATTTGTCAATGACAATTACATTTGTAAGGCTTGCATGTTTGCCACTCCGAAAGAGTCGTTCTAGGGTGCAGTTATGAAGAATATGCCAGACAGACAATTGATGACCCGCGCCGCATGGTTTTACTATGTTGCAGGGCTAAACCAAGAGGCCACGTCACAGCGGATGGGCCTAAACCGTGCGCGGGTCAATAAGCTACTGGGCCAAGCGCGGGATTCGGGCATCGTCTCCATCACTGTAAACGACAGGAGCCTTGGCCTTCTGCATGAGGAGGAGGCGATCAAGCGGGAATTCGGGTTGGATTTCTGTATCACTACTGACCCGCTTGGGCTCGAAGGCATCGAAGTCGAAAACAAAACAACCCTCGACGCACTTTCCTTGAAAGCCGTGGGCACTGCAGGAGCCATCTTCCTGCGCAACTATATCACCGAAAACTCCAAGGCGATTGTCGGCACCGGATGGGGCCGAACCCTCGCCCACCTGAGCCGTCAGATATCAGGCGCAAACTTCCCGAACGTACGATTTATCAGCCTGATGGGCAGCCTAACCGCAAATTCCTCCTTCAATCCGTTTGAAGTCGTACAGGCGCTTGCGCAAGCTACGGGTGGCGAAGGCTACTTTCTACCCGTGCCTTTTATCGCCGACAACCCGGAAGATCGGAACATTCTGATAACACAACGGGCTGTCGCCCGTCCAATGAACCTCGCCAAAACTGCTGATTTGGCGCTGATCTCGGTGGGCGAACTGACAGAATCATCGCTGCTGCGGCAGCAAGACATGATTTCCCGTAAGGATCTTGATGAACTGCGCGAGGCTGGCGCAGTGGGCGATACGAACGGTCTCTTCTTCAATCGGGAGGGCCACATCGTGGACCACACGCTGACACAACTAACAATCGGGATTGGCATCGCTGATCTGGCAAAGATGCGCACTGTCCTTTTAGCCGGTGGCCTGCACAAGGTCGCGGCCACTGAAGCGATCCTTCGCGGGCGCTTTGTCCGGGGACTGATTATTGACGGAGACTCTGCAAAGCGGCTTGCAGAGCGGATTGCCTGATCTTAATCACACATGGTCAACGGCGGCACGCATTCGTCAAGCCCCCCATATGAAACTTCGCTTTCAGATAAGCCTGCCTTGCAAGGCCTTGTTGCGCTGGAAGGCCTGCCCGTCCTCCACCATTTTGCGCTTACCCGATGCAACGGAGCGCCAGCGCATTTTCAAAAGATCAGTAAGTTAGAAAAAACAATCTTTTTGCTTGGTCCATAGTGCGGACCGTCGATATGATGTGCAACAATTCATATTTAGCGGAACTGCCTAGCACCAGTGCGTACGGTGGAAGCTGTCCCTCAGTTGCAACAGACGAATCTGCGGTTAACGGTGCTGTACTGCAGGCGCAACAAACAGCTCATGTTTAATCCGGCCCTGCTCATATAGAGCGGCTACCGGCTCTGCGTGCGGGATCTTACTCCGGCTGGCGTGCACTTTCTTGATCGCCACCAGCGGATCAATCTGGCGGATCACACTTTCAAACATGTCTCCGCCTTGGTTGACATCGGCGATCAAGCGTTCGCCGCCCCAAGTATCCATCGCGTTAATTACCGCCAGTGAACATGCCGAGGTGGAATGCCCCCATTCGGTGATCCATGATAAATGTTAATGCAAAGTGGGATTTTGGTCTACAGTAACGATACTCTCTGGCGCAGGCGGACGGTACCCAAGTGCGCTGTGAGGTCTAACGGTATTGTAGTGATATCGCCACCTTTCGATTAGGATTTGTGCTTCTCTGAGCGAATAGAAGATTTCACCGTTTAACAACTCATCTCGAAAGCGGGCATTAAAGCTCTCACAGTAACCGTTTTCCCATGGTGAACCTGGCTCA
>Ga0233432_10000709_pt1 | contig 31849 bp, 37 predicted proteins | sample SI_122_August201_6_FD_179870 | JGI IMG/M metagenome (GOLD analysis project Ga0233432, IMG submission 179870) | Seawater microbial communities from Saanich Inlet, British Columbia, Canada - SI_122_August2016_10_MG | ecosystem: Environmental > Aquatic > Marine > Inlet | place: Canada: British... | reverse complement strand
AAAAATAATTACTCTTTTTGAATTCTTAAATCTTCTAAAAGAAGGATACTTGCTATAACATCTTCTACATCTAATATCTCATTAGCTTCACTAATTACTAGATTTTTTTCTTCTATGGTTAATGCTATTCCGTATATATAAATTTTTTTCTTATAAGTATCTATTTCAAAATTAGATGCTTTAATGTTCTTATTTAAAATAATAGCTGTTCGAAGTTGAGAGGTGATAAGGATATCTTTTGCAGATCTTTTGAAATTAAATTCTTCTTTTATTTTAATATCATTACGAACAGACCTGGCACCCTTTATCTCCCAGGCTAACTTAGTTAATAATAATTTTTCCTCAGGACTATCTACTTTTCCTGTTAAAAAAATTCTGCCATCTAATACTTTAGATTTTACTGATAAAAGATATTTTTTATCTTTAATAAGAATTCGTGCAGCTAAATTTTTTTGCATAATCGTGTCATCAATTTGAGTACCAAGAGTTCGAGGATCAAAAGCTACACTAACTCCTGTACCAAAAACACCTTTAGAGGAAAAACCAACACAACCAGATAAAATTACACCTAATAAAATGATTAGTATAAATTTAAATTTCATTTTTAATTCTCAAACAATAATTATAAATCTCTTTTTTTGAAATCTCATTATTACGACTAATAATTTCTGTGATTTCTTTTATAGTTAATTTATTAATTAGTTTATTTATCATATTCATATCTGATTCACTTAATTCTTGTGAGTTATTTTTACTAATTTTTTTTTCAGAAATTACTATTGTTAGCTCTCCTTTTAAATCCTTATCAAATATATCTAAATCATCTACGTTTTTTCTTATAAATTCTTCATATATTTTTGATATTTCCCTACAAAATATTATTTTTCTTCCAGAAAAGTTTTTTTTTAGCTCAGGAATAATTTTATTCACTTTTCTTGCAGATATAAAAAAAACACATGTTTCGTCAAATTTTGATATTTTATTAAAAACGTTTTCTAATTCTTTTTTTTTTTCGGGCAAAAATCCAAGAAAAATAAATTTTTCAGAAAAACCACTTATTGAAACTGCTGTTGCAACTGCTGAAGGCCCTGGAATTGGAGTAATTTTAATATTATTTCTTACACATTCATTAACTAATATTGCACCTGGATCGGAAATACTTGGTGTTCCAGCGTCTGATATCAATGAAATTATTTCTCCAGATTTAAGAAGGTTTATAATTTTATTTAAATTTTTTGACTCATTGAATTTATGATTTGAGATCAGGTCTGATTTGATTTGATATCTATCTAGTAGAATTCTAGAAACTCTTGTATCTTCACAAAGAATATATGAGGATTTTTTTAATGTCTCTATAGCTCTAAAAGTAATATCTTTTAAATTACCAATTGGTGTTGATACCAAATAAAGACCATTTTCATTATCTTTTATTTCAGATTGTGATTTAATGATCATAATTAAGCTTAAAAAATATTATATTAACATTAAAATGAGTAAATTTATTAAAATTATTTTTTTGGTAATATTAAATTTTTCTTTATTACTCTCTTTTCCCTCAAAAGCCTCAGAAAAAATAAAGATTGGTCTTATGGTCCCTTTAACAGGTTCGAATAAAGATTTAGGACAATCAATTATCAAAGCTGTGAGACTAGCGCTAAAAGATATAAACAATAATTCTATAGAGATTATTCCAAAAGATACAGCCTCTAAGGCAAACAAAGCCCTAAGGTCTGCATTTGAATTAAAACAGATGGGTATAAAAGTTGTTATTGGACCAGTTTTCTATGAGAGCATATCTTATTTAGATGAAATCAACGATATAACTTTTTTATCTTTAACAAACAAAACATTAGATCTTCCAAAAAACGTAATTTCTGCTGGAATTAATTCTACTTCTCAATTCAATACCATAAAAAAATTTATTGAGAATAACAAAATAAAAAGAACAATATTTTTAACACCTATTCAAGATTATGAGTTTGAGGTTAAAAAAGGAATTAATGACTCTAGAATTAAAGTATTTAAAAATTATGACTATAGTACAGAACCTACAAAATTAACTAAACAAATCGAAGAAATTACTAATTATAAAATCAGAAAACAAAACTTAGAGGATGAAATTTTAAGACTAAAAAATTCAAATGTGTCAAATAAAGAAAAAAGAATTAAAAAACTTGAACAAAGATATACTTTGGGAAATTTAAATTTTGATGCTTTAGTTATTTCTGATTTTGATGAAAGTTTGAAAAGTGTATCCACCTCTCTTTTGTACACAGATGTTTCGCCTAAAAATAAATATTTTATTACATTAAACCAATGGTTTGATAAAAGCTTATTAAATGAAATAGATATTCAACCTTTATATTACCCATCAATAAATAAAAATAATTTTGAAAACTATAAAGATAAATTTTTTAAAGAATTTAACGAACATCCATCACACTTATCATTGTTAAGCTATGATCTTGTAGGATTAGTTTATTATTTATCATTAAAAACTAATCTTTCTAATTTAAATAAACTTTTTAAAAAAAAGAATTCTTTTAAAGGAAAAATCGGAATTTTTGATATAAAAAATAATAAAATCAACCATAGATTAAATTTTTACAAGATTGAAGATAAAAAAATTACAGAAATTTTTTAATTTTCTGAAAAGCAATAAATCGATGATCTATTTTATATTTTTGTAAAGAATTCATTTCACCAAACGTTTTTTTTTTATTTTTTGGAATAAAAATTGGGTCATAACCAAAACCATTTTTACCTTTTGGTTTTGATGAAACATGTCCCTCAACTTTACCTATAACAGAAGCAATTTTTTTATCTAAATAACAAATTGATAATGCGCAAACAAATCTCGCTTTAACTTTTTTATATTTCCAATTTGCATCTTTTTTTGATAATTCTCTGTACACTTTATTTATCGCTTTTTTGAAATCTCCTTTTTTCCCACCCCATCTAGCTGAATAAATTCCTGGGCTTTTATCTAAAATATCAATTTCAAGACCTGAGTCGTCAGCAAGACAAATTAATTTTGTTTTTTTTGAAAAATATTTAGATTTAAGGATTGAGTTTTCAGTGAATGTCAGCCCATCTTCTTTCGGACTCTTAAGTTTAAATTCAGATGTTGAGTGCGTTTTGATGTATTTTGGCAATAAATCTGTAATTTCTTTATATTTTCCCTTGTTATTTGTGCCAATAAGCAGTTTTAAGATTTTTTTCATAAATACCTAGCAATTTTGAGATTTCTTACCATATAAGCTGTCATGGAAAAAGAGGAAAACCTAAATCAAGAGAACACTAAAGCAGAAACTTCAAATGAAGAAAATGAAGTTGATAAACAATCAAGTGATAAGCAAGATGAAAGTAAAGATGTAGAAGAAAAAGTAGAATTATCCCCTGAAGAAAAAATAAAAGAATTAGAAGATAAATTAGCAAGAACTTTTGCTGAAATGGAAAACCAAAGAAGACGGTTTGAAAAAGAGAAAGATGATGCATTTGATTACGGTGGCTTTGCATTTGCAAAAGAGGCTTTAAATTTAATAGATAACCTTGCAAGATCGAAATTAATTTTAGAAAACGATGAGGCTCTTAAAGATACAGAGGCATTAAAAAAAACTTTAGAACATTTTGATATAATCAATAAAGATTTAATCTCTATTTTCACTAAAAATAATATTAAACCAATTGATTGTCTTAATAAAAAATTAGATCCAAATTTACATCAAGCAATGATGGAAATTGAAGATGATCAAAAAGAACCTGGAACTATTGTTCAAGAAGTCCAAAAAGGTTTTATGATAAAAGACAGATTGCTTAGACCATCTTTAGTTGGTGTATCTAAAAAGACTGAAAATAAAGATGATAAAAGCGAGGAAAATAGGGAAAACTTAGATAAATAATTACATTTATTGAACTTGTAGAATGAATATTAACACATATATGAAGGAGAGAATTTAAGTTATGAGCAAAATTATTGGAATAGATCTTGGTACAACGAACTCATGTGTATCAATTATGGAAGGAAGCCAACCTAAAGTATTAGAAAATGCTGAGGGCGCAAGAACAACTCCTTCAGTTGTAGCTTTCACAGACGATGGAGAAAAACTAGTTGGTCAACCTGCAAAAAGACAAGCTGTAACAAATCCTGAAAATACAATTTTTGCTGTTAAAAGACTTATTGGAAGAAATTTTGAAGACGAGACTGTAAAAAAAGACATAGCCGCAGCTCCTTTTAAAATAGTTAACTCTGAGAAAGGTGACGCTTGGATTGAAGCAAAAGGAGAAAAATATTCACCTTCACAAATTTCTGCTTTTATTCTTCAAAAAATGAAAGAAACTGCTGAGAAATATTTAGGCCAAGAAGTAACTAAAGCAGTAATTACAGTACCTGCATATTTTAATGATGCGCAAAGACAGGCGACTAAAGATGCTGGTAAAATTGCTGGTCTAGAAGTTTTAAGAATTATTAACGAACCTACTGCAGCCTCACTTGCATATGGTCTAGATAAAAAACAAAATAAAAAAATTGCAGTTTACGATTTAGGTGGAGGAACGTTTGATGTTTCTATTCTTGAATTAGGTGATGGTGTGTTTGAAGTTAAGTCAACTAATGGAGATACTTTTTTAGGTGGTGAAGACTTTGATAATACAATTGTTGATTACTTAATAGCTGAGTTTAAAAAAGACAATGGCATAGATTTAACATCTGACAAACTTGCACTTCAAAGATTGAAGGAAGCTGCTGAAAAAGCTAAAATTGAACTGTCTTCAGCGGAACAAACTGATATCAATTTACCATTTATAACTGCTGATAAAACTGGGCCAAAACACATTAATTTAAAAATGACTAGAGCTAAACTTGAGGCTCTTGTTGAAGATTTAATTGCCAGAACATTACCGCCTTGTAAAACAGCATTGAGTGATGCCGGTATATCAGCAAGTGATATTGACGAAATTGTTATGGTTGGTGGAATGACAAGAATGCCTAAAGTTTTAGCTGAAGTTAAAAACTTTTTTGGAAAAGATCCAAACAAAAGTGTTAATCCAGATGAAGTTGTGGCAATGGGTGCAGCTATTCAAGCAGGGGTACTACAAGGCGATGTAAAAGACGTACTTCTTTTAGATGTAACACCTTTATCCCTAGGTATTGAAACCCTAGGAGGTGTATCAACTAAACTAATTGAAAAAAATACAACAATACCAACGAAAAAAAGCCAAGTATTTTCTACAGCAGAAGATAATCAGCCAGCAGTTTCCATTAGAGTACTTCAGGGTGAAAGAGAAATGGCAACTGACAATAAAATGTTAGGAAACTTTGAATTAGTAGGTATCGCACCAGCACCAAGAGGAGTGCCTCAAATTGAGGTTACTTTTGATATTGATGCAAACGGTATAGTTAGTGTTTCCGCTAAAGACAAAGGAACTGGTAAAGAACAAAAAATTCAAATCCAGGCTTCCGGAGGATTAAGTGAGGAAGAAATTGAAAAAATGGTTAAAGATGCAGAAGCAAATAAAGAAGAAGATAAAAAGAAAAGAGAGTCTGTAGATACCAGAAATCAGGCTGATACTTTAATCCATTCTACTGAAAAAAATCTTAAAGAGCATGGTTCTAAAATTACTGATGCTGAAAAAAAAGCAATAGAAGATGCATCATCTAGTTTAAAAGAAGCTCTTAAAGGAACTGACAATGAAGATATCAAGAAAAAAACAGAAACGTTAGTTCAAGCATCAATGAAATTAGGTGAGGCTATATATAAAGCTCAAGAGAAAAAACCAGATTCACCTGATAACAGTACGAATAATGATGAAGGAAAAAAAGACGATAACGTAGTTGATGCAGATTTTGAGGAAGTAAAAGAAGAAAATAAAGAAGAAGATAAAGAAAAAAGCGCTTAAAACTTTCAACAACTATTATCTCAAAGTAACATATGGCTAAAAGAGATTTTTATGATGTTTTGGGTGTTGGAAAAAGTGCATCCCCAGATGAGCTAAAATCAGCTTACAGAAAGCTTGCTGTCAAATACCATCCTGATAAAAATCCTGGAGATAAGGTTGCAGAAGACAAGTTTAAGGAAGCTAGTGAAGCTTACGGAATTCTCTCAGATAAAGAAAAAAAACAGAATTATGACAACTTTGGTCATGCAGCCTTTGAAAATGGAGGTGGAAGACAAGGTGGTGGTTTTGGGGGGTTTGGTGGAGCAGATTTTTCAGATATTTTTGAGGATTTTTTTGGAGATTTTGGTGGTAGAGGAAGGTCAAGAAATAGAAGCACAAATAATAGAGGCTCAGATTTAAGATATGATTTATCAATTACACTTGAAGAAGCATATCAAGGAAAAAAACAGGATATTAAATTTTCAACAACAGAAAAATGTAATACTTGTAAGGGAAATGGCTCAAAACCTGGTCACTCTCCAGATAGATGCACTTATTGTGGAGGGAACGGCAAGATAAGATCTAACCAAGGATTTTTCACAGTACAACAAACATGCCCTCAATGTAATGGTAACGGTGAAGAAATTACAAATCCATGTAATGACTGTAATGGGCAAGGAAAAAAACAAGCATCTAAAAAAATATCAGTAACAATTCCTAAAGGTGTTGATGATGGAACAAGAATTAGATTAGCAGGTAAAGGAGAGGCTGGAAGTAGAGGTGGAGCAACAGGTGATCTATATTTATTTATTAACGTTCATTCTCATGACTTATTTAAAAGATCTGATGAGAATTTATTTTTTGAATTTCCACTTTCTCTTGCAGATGCCGCATTGGGAACTACCATTGAAATTCCAACTATTGATGGAGGTAAAGCTAAAATAAAAATTCCTGATGGGACTCAAAATGGTAAACAGTTCAGATTGAAAGGTAAAGGTATGCCGTTTATGAGAAGAGGTGATTTTGGTGACTTATATGTTCAAGTTAAAACAGAAGTCCCTGTATATTTGAATGAAAAACAAAAAGAATTATTGGAACAATTTAGGGAAATTGAGAATGACAAATCTAATCCAAGTATAAAAAAGTTTTTTCAAAAAGCAAAAAGTTTCTGGAAAAACTAATCAATAGTGATAAGGTTTTCTTATAATTTACTTAATTAACTGTTAAATGAATATCTTTTTAAAAAAATTTATTACTTTAATTTTATTTACATTTTTTATTCAAGGATGTTCAACTGCAGTCACAGTAGTAGATGAAGCTGCCACAACAACTACAAAAGTAGTTGTGGGGACTGTTAAAGGAGTAATGCATATAACAACTTGTCCATTTACAGAAAAAAAATGTTTTTAATATTAAGAAGTTATGAAAAAAATTAATTTAGCTATTTCGGGATGTGTGGGTAGAATGGGCCAACAACTAATTAAGTCATCCAAAAAAGATAAAAGCTTTAATCTAGTTACGCTCACTGAAAATAGATTGGTAAATAAAAAATTTAACGGTATTAAACCTGAGTTAAATTCTGATAAAGCATTTAAAAAAATAGATGTAATTATTGATTTTACTGTACCTGAGTGCACCTTAGAAATATTAAGAATAGCATCCAAACTTAAAAAAAAAGTTGTTATTGGCACAACTGGTTTTAATAGAAGCCAAGAAAATCAAATTAAAAAATATTCAAAAAAAATATCTATTTTAAAAGCTGGTAATATGAGTTTGGGTGTAAATTTATTAATGTATTTAACTGAGATTGCTTCAAAATCACTGAATGATGAGTACTTAAGTAAAATATTTGAAGTACATCACAAACATAAAAAAGACTATCCATCTGGTACGGCTTTAATGCTTGGTAAAGGAATTGCTGATGGAAAGAATAAAAATTTATATAATTTAATTGGAAAAAAATTCTTAAATAAAAAATCTTTTCCTTATGGGAAAAAGATTAATTTTAACTCAATTAGAAAAGGTGAAATTATTGGTGAACACGAAGTAAAATTCTCGAGTGGAAAAGAAATAATTACATTAAACCATGAGGCTTTTGATAGAGCACTTTACTCAGACGGAGCATTAACTGCTTCTAAATGGCTAATGAAAAAAAAACCAGGTTTATATTCTATGAGAGATTTGCTTAACTTTTCATAATGAATGAAAAACAAAAAGCAAAAATCATCATTAAAACTCTAAATAAGATATATCCCAAAGCGCCCATTCCTCTAAAAAGTAAAAATACTTTCACACTTTTAATTTCTGTACTGCTTTCTGCACAATGTACGGATGTAAACGTTAACAATGTAACAAAGGATATATACCCAAAATACTATAGGCCCGAACACTTTGTAAAATTAGGAAGAAAAAAAATTGAGAAATTAATTAAGAAAATTGGTATTTTTAGAGTTAAAGCCAAAAGTATTTACTTAATGTCAAAACAAATTTTAGACAGGCACAATGGGAAAGTGCCCAAAACTTTTGAGGAACTGGAAAAATTACCTGGTGTAGGCCATAAAACTGCTAGTGTCGTAATGTCTCAAGGTTTTGGATTTCCAGCATTCGCTGTTGATACTCACATTCATAGACTTGCACAAAGATGGGGATTAACCAATGGAAAAAATGTGGTGCAGACTGAAAAAGATTTAAAACGAATATTTCCTAAAAAAACTTGGTCCAAACTTCATTTACAAATAATTTTTTTTGGTAGAGAGTATTGTAAAGCTAGAGATTGCTATGGTTTAACATGCAAAATATGTACTACTTGCTATCCAAATAGAAAAAAACCTGTTATTACCCAAAAAGCATAAAATGAAAGTTTTAGGAATAGGAAATGCAATAGTAGATGTCATTTGTAAAGTAAGTGACAGTTTTATTGATCAAAATAATCTTGCAAAAAGCACAATGAAGCTTTTTTTTGATGAAAACGAATTCAAGAATTTATTAACCAATCTCAAAATTGAAAAAACTGTTTCTGGGGGATCTGTTGCAAATTCGATAGTAGGTTTATCTCAACTTGGAGATAAAGTTGGTTTCATTGGAAAAGTTTCTGATGACGACTTTGGTGACAAATACGAGGAAGGCTTAAAAAAAGAAAACGTAGAGTATTTTTACTCAAAAAAAAAAGAAGAATTGCCGACAGGTACTTGTTTAATACTAGTCACTCCAGACTCTGAAAGAACAATGTGTACATTTCTAGGAACAGCAGGAAAAATTAATGAGAATGATGTTAGCTCTGAGGCTATTAAAAAAAGTAAAATCATATTTTTAGAGGGTTACTTGTGGGATGAAGGAGAACCCAAAAAAGCATTTAATAAAGCTATCAATAATGCAAATGAAGTGGCTATGTCGCTTTCTGATCTTTTTTGTGTCGATAGACATAAACCACATTTTTTAAATCTGGTAAAAAACAAACTAGATATAACTTTTGCAAATGAGCAAGAAATTACATCATTGATTGAAGCAAATAATTTTAGCGAAGTTATAGATTTTTCAAAACAACTCAATAAGTTAATAGTTATAACTCGGGGTGAAAAAGGAGCAGTTGCAATTAATGGTGAAGAAATTTTTGAAAGTGATGTAAAAAAAAATTTAAAGGTTGTTGACCTTACAGGCGCAGGTGATTTATTTGCTGCAGGCTTTCTTCATGGGCACATTAATGGACTAACAACAAAAGAATGCCTAGAAAAAGGCACCGAAATGTCATCAAGAGTAATACAACAAATTGGTGCAAGACTTTAAGCTTAGTTTTTTTTTCTTTTAAAACTTCCCTTTCCCTTTTTGGACTTAACTATTTTTGGTTTATACTTCTTGGTAAATAGTTCTTTAGCCATTGGATTTTTCTTATTTGATTTGATAGCCATTTTTTTTACTAATAATAAATTCATTATCATTAAAAGTATTTAAAATTTTTTTCCTTAATCGATAGATATGAGTTTCAACAGTATGAGTTTCTATATCCGATTGATAGCTCCATACCATTTTTTGCAACTCTTCTATACTGACAGGTTCATTTGAGTCAGATAAATAAATAATCGTATTAATTTCTTTTTCGGTTAATTTAAGTTTGATATCTTGAACTAACATCTCTCTTGAATTTAAATCTATCATATATCCTTTAACTTTAACTCGGGATTGACTGTTAAATTGAAGTTTTAAAAATTCAATATTTATTTTTTCTATCAATTTAAAAATTTTAATTGGTTTATTTTCTAGAACAAATTGATTTCTAACATCTGAATATTTTTTTTTGGATAAAACTATGTAATTATTATAATTTTTTGCTTCTTTTCTTAAAGAGTTTTCGTTATCAACAAATCTAATCTTAAAATTGAGATCCAAACTAAGTTCTTCAAGAATATTATATAATGGGATAAACTTGTATATTATTAAATTCTGAGTGCTCATAAAAAGATATGATATGACAATTTTAGTTAAAAATAAACACACTCTTCAAATAGGACAATTTAAATTTAGATGCTGTATTGGAAAGAGGGGATTAACAAAAAATAAAAAAGAGGGTGATAAAAAAACGCCAATAGGAACTTTTGGAATTGAAAATCTTTATTACAGGAAAGATCGAATAAAAAAACCAGTAACTTTTCTTAAATATGTTGAAATTAAAAAAGATATGGGTTGGTGTGATGATATTTATTTTCCAAAAAAATATAACAGAAAAATTAAAATAAACAAAAAAATTAAGCATGAAAAATTAAAAAGAAAAGACCATAAGTATGATTTACTAATTCCAATAAAATACAACTTTGAAAAACCTGTTTCTGGTTTGGGAAGTTGTATATTTATTCACTTAACCAAAAATTATAAACCTACTGCTGGATGTATCGCATTAAAGGAAAATGATTTTTTAATCATGCTAAAATTGATTAAAAAGAATTCAAAAATAAAAATTTCTTAAGATCTCTGACCAAAAATACTTGAACCAATTCTTAAATGTGTTGAAAAATATTTCACAGCTATAAGAAAATCTGAGGACATCCCCATGCTTAATTCACTAAAATTCAAATTCCTATTTAATTTATTCATTTCATCAAAGTAGACATCCGGATCAATATTAGCTGGAGGAATGCACATCAAGCCAATTAAATCCAATCCAATCTCTTTACAGTAAGAAGCTAATTGATTAACATTGTTTTTGTTAACACCAGATTTTTGATTTTCATCACCAATATTTACTTGTAAAAATACTTTAATCTTTTTATTTATCTTATTCTGTTCATCTACAATTTTTTTTGCAAGTTTTTCACTGTCTACTGAGTGAATATAATCAAATATTTGAACAGCAAATTTAACCTTATTTGTTTGTAATTTACCAATCATATGTAGTTTTACTTTTGAATTTATTTTTTTAATTTCTGTCCATTTTTCAATTGCTTCCTGAACTTTATTTTCACCATAATCTATATGGCCATGTTCGATAAGAGGTAAGATTTTATCGATTTTAAAAGTTTTAGATACTGCTACAATTTTAGGATTACGATTAATATTTAATTTATTGAGATGATTTTTAATATTATTCTCGATATCTAATAAATTTTTTACAGTATTATGCATACAAATATGGTTAGTAAATATTACTTTATAAATAAATTTGATACAAATAATATCAATAAGCAAGATAAACAAACTGTTATTATTTATAGAAATTATTTTATAAGTAAAATAGATGAAGAACTTATTTTAAAAATCAAAAATTATTGTAAAAAAAAAAATATTAAATTCTATTTATCAAATAATATTAAGCTAGCAATTAAACTTAATTTGGATGGAGCATATATTCCCTCTTTTAATAGAAATGTAAATCACTTAGCTTACTCGATTAAAAAAAGTTTTGATTTAATTGGATCTGCACACAACCTTAAAGAAATAAGAATAAAAGAAAAACAAGGTGTTAAGAAGATTTTTTTATCTTCTTTATTTAAAAAAAACAAAAATTTTTTAGGAATTAATAAATTTAAAATACTATCAAAGATGACAAATATAGATGTTGTTGCTTTAGGTGGTGTCTCTAAAGGAAATTTAAAAAAAATTGGTCTTATAAATATCTCAGGCTTTGCGGGTATATCTTTTTTTGAATAAAAAAAAGGCCCCTAAAAAAGGGGCCCTTTTAATAATTTAAATCTACTTAATTAGAATGCAAATGAAAGACCTAAGTTCCATAATGATTCTTCATTACCTGAAGTAGTAGCATTTTCAGCCTCTGTTTGGCTCGCTGAAACTGTTAAACCTCCAGTAGTGTAAGCAACTGAAACTTGTGAAAACTCTTCATCAAAAGATTGTCCAGTTGTTTCATGAGTTTCACTTCCGTAAGAAATTGAAAGATCATCAGTTACTGAGTAAGATATTTTGTAAGAACTTTGTTCTTCACTTGCAGTACCAGATGGTGCAGCATAGTCATTAATTGACATACCAGCTGAAATTGGTCCAAAAGCAAATGAAGCTTTCATAGTTGTTACATCAGTTCCTTCTGCAGAGTCAGTTCCTCCAGTTTCACCAAAACCATAACTGATTGAAGCACCTTCAATACCAGTATACGTTAGAGCATAACTGATTTGAGAGTCTTTACCAGCTGAAGCACCAGTGTATGATACTTTAGTATCTAAACCATCAACAAATGTTGGTAATGCCCAAAGTAATGTTTTATCACTTGCATTTGAGTTAGTTGGTCCAGTGTAAGTGAACGTGTTATCCCAAATATCACCAGCAGCTGTAGTGTCTATAGTGTTTTGCGCACTATCAGCACCTTCACCAGCAAATGTAATAGTTCCCATTGCATCAGAACCTACAGATAGAGAGTGACTATCAAAAGGACCGTCAGCAACACCAGCGTTATCACCTTGGTCTAGAATGAAAGATAAAGATACATTCATACCGTTATCCATTTCACCACCACCAGTGAAAGTTAACTGGTTACCCATTTGCATTTTTCTACCATTCTGGTCATTCACATTAGACCAGTTTTTCATGTTGAATGAAGCACTTCCAGCAACTGACATTTCGCCAGCAAATACTGAAGTAGCAACTAAAGAACCTGCTAATGCAGTAAGTCCTATTTTTTTAAAGTTGTTCATATTAATTACTCCTTTATGTTTAATTGTTATTATTAATAATAAACGTCGTATGTTTACCATTTAGATCAAAAATTTAGGTATTTTATCTCTATTTTGTTGAAAATATTCAAATGTGTTGTATTTTTGCATCACTTTTTCTAAATATTTAGATTTAATTACTAATTTCAACAAATTTATGATGTATAAGCAAAAAAATATGAGTTCTAAAAAACACTTATTCAAAATTTTTAAAATCATTGGTTTTGTAACTTTATTTGGTTTTTTACAATATGGATGCAATGGAAAACTTCCTGGCGCTGATGCTAGAAAATTTCCGGCTGATCCAAAATTAAGAGTTAAAAAAAATCTTGAAGAAGGTCGTGGATTTAGATTGAACGATACATTCAAACAGGGATCTAAAGGAGGTGTTTTTGAATTTGCAAGCTCAAACGAACTATGGAGAGCTTCTCTTGATGTAGTTGATTTTATGCCACTTGCGTCAGTAAATTATAGCGGAGGTATTATCATTACAGATTGGTATTCAAATGAACAAAGTCAAAATGAAAGTATAAAAATTACAATTCGTTTTCTAACAAATGAAATAAGATCAGATGCCTTAAATATAAAAGTTTTCACAAGAAAATGTAAAGAAAGTTTAATTAATTGTAAATATATTGAGTCAAATAAATCATTAGTTGCCGAACTTAAAAAAGAAATATTAAAACGGGCAACTAAGTTTCAATTAGAAGACAAAGAAAAAAATAACAAGAAAAAATAAATATACTTTAAATCAAAGTGACAATAATAAATAATTGAATTTGTGGAACGATATAATTTTAATGAAATAGAAACCAAATGGCAAAAGATTTGGGATGAAGAAAAAAAATTTTCAACCAAGATAGACAAAAATAAGAAAAAATTTTATTGCCTCGAAATGTTTCCATATCCATCTGGAAAAATTCACATGGGACATGTCAGAAACTATACCATTGGTGACGTATTAGCTAGATATAAAACTTTACAAGATTTTAATGTTCTTCACCCTATGGGATGGGACTCTTTTGGTATGCCTGCTGAAAATGCTGCTAGACAAAATAAATTAGATCCTAAGACATGGACTGAAAAAAATATTTCAGTTATGAAAAGTCAGTTAAAAAAACTTGGATTATCTATAGATTGGGATAAAGAAATATCTACTTGTTCGCCTGATTATTACAAACATCAACAAGAATTTTTTTTAGAACTTTACGATAAAGGTTTGGTCTATAGAAAAGAAAGTTATGTAAATTGGGATCCGGTTGATAAAACAGTTTTAGCTAATGAACAAGTAATTGATGGTAAAGGATGGCGCTCAGGTGCAATAGTTGAAAGAAAAAAACTAAATCAGTGGTTTTTCAAAATTACTAAGTTTTCTAAAGAACTTTTGGAAAGTTTAGACAGCCTAAGTAATTGGCCAAATAAAGTAAAAGTCATGCAAAAAAATTGGATTGGAAAATCATATGGTTGTGAAATTAAATTTAAGATTGAGTCTGATAGTGAGATTAATGAAATAAAATGCTATACTACAAGACCAGACACTTTGTTTGGTATGTCTTTTTTAGCGCTATCTATTGATCACCCTATTGCAAAATTTTATTTGAATGATCCAGAATTTATAAAATTTAAAACAAAATGTTCTAAAACTGGTACAACAGAAGAGTCCATTGCAGCAGCTGAAAAGCTAGGGTTTAAAACTGATTTATTAGCTATTAATCCTTTAGATGAAAATAATAAAGTTCCTGTTTATTTTGCTAACTTTGTTTTAATGGATTACGGTCTAGGTGCTGTATTTGGTTGTCCTGCACACGATCAAAGAGATCTAGATTTTGCCAGAAAATATAATTTAAAAGTTACACCAGTTGTTAGACCTGAAAAAGATAAAGATTTTTTAGTTGATGAAAAGGCTTATACAGACTCTGGCTATTTATTTAATTCAAAATTTTTAGATGATTTAAAAGTACCAGATGAGTCAATTGATCAAACAATAGATTATTTAGAAAAAAATAATATTGGTCAAAAAAAAATAAATTATAGATTAAAAGATTGGGGAATTTCTCGACAAAGGTATTGGGGATGTCCTATTCCAATTGCTTATGACGAAACAAACAATCCTATTAAAATACCAAAACATATGCTTCCTGTTGAATTACCCAAAATTGATCACCTTAGTTCTACTGGAAATCCTCTAGATGAAATGTCTGAATGGAAAAATGTTACTATTGATGGAAAAAAGTATATTAGAGAAACTGATACACTTGATACATTTGTTGATTCTTCATGGTATTTTCTAAGATTTTGTTCGCCTCATAATAAACAATATGGATTTAATAATGATGAAATAAAATATTGGATGCCAGTTGATCAATATATTGGTGGAGTTGAACATGCAATTCTGCATCTTTTATACTCTAGATTTTTTATGCAAGCTTTATCATATCAAAATAATACATTTGATATCAAAGAGCCTTTTAGTGGTTTATTTACACAGGGTATGGTTTGTCACGAAACATATATAGATAAAAATAATAATTGGGTTAGTCCTGATGAATTAATTTCTATTGATGGTAAAAAGTTTTTAAAAGATACTGAAGAGCCTATCAAGGTTGGTCCGTCAGAATCGATGTCTAAATCAAAAAAAAATACTATCGATCCTGAAAAAATTATAAAAGATTATGGTGCAGATTCTGTAAGATTATTTATATTGTCCGACAGTCCTCCTGAAAAAGATGTTCAATGGTCAGATGAGGGAATAAATTCTTCATATAAATTTATCCAAAAATTATGGGTTTTGAATCAAAAAATTATTGAAGAAATAAAAGCGGATCATCCGTCTAATTCAAATAATGATTTAGAAAAAATTACCAATAAATTTATAAAAGAAGTTACTCAAAATATAGAAAATTTTGCTTACAACAAAATTATAGCCAATTTTCATGAAATTTATTCATCTCTAAATAAAGTTATTTTAAATAAAACTGAAAAAAAAAAGTTAGTGGAAAACTATAAAAAAATACTAACAACTATGAGTCCTGTGATACCTCATTTTTCAAACGAATGTATAAAAATGTTAAACATTAATGAAAAAATTTTATGGCCAAAAATAAATGAAAAGTTTTTAATAGAGGAAAATATTAAATTTATAATTCAGATTAATGGTAAAACTAAAAAAATTATACTTTCAAAAAAAGATACAGGAGAAGATTTATTATTAGAAAAAATAAAGGATGACAGTAAATTAGATAAGTTTTTAAAAAGTAAAAAAATTCAAAAAAAGATATTTATTCCTAATAAACTAATTAATATACTAACAGATTAAAAATGATCAAAAAAAATATAATAGTTATATCTTTAATATTTTTCTTAACTAACTGTGGTTTTTCTCCGATATATATAAAAAATACAAATACTAATTTTTCAATTGAAAATGTAAATTATCAAGGTGACAGAGAACTCAATAATTTTTTAAAAATAAATTTAAACCAATATAAAAATGAAAAATCTAATAAAAAAATTTTTATTGAAGCTAAAAGTGGATATGAAAAAATCATCTTAACTAAAAATTCATCTGGTGATGTAACAAACTATAAACTAATAGCAAAAGTAACGTTCTTAATAAAATCAACCAACAAAAAAATAAATATTACTGAAGAAAAAATTATAAGTAGCATGGATGATAAATTTGAAGAAACAAGAAAAGAAAGGACTGTTAAACAAAACTTTGCTTTATCAATATCTAATAAGCTTATATCGGAACTTGTTATTAATTAATGATTTTAAAGTCATACGAGATAAATAAAATAAATCAAAATATTAATCATTTTATACTATTTTATGGAAAAAATGAGGGCTTAAAAAATGAAGCTCAAAGTATTTTAAATAAAAATAAAAATAATATTTCAAACTATGAAGAAAAAGAAATTTTAGATAATGAGAATGTTTTCATTGAAAATATTTTATCTAAATCACTGTTTGAAAAAGAAAAATTTATAGTCATTAAAAGAGCAACTGATAAAATTTTAAAAATTATTGAAATTTTACATTCAAAAAATCTTGAAGATACAACAATTATAATCAACGCAGAAAATTTAGAAAAAAAATCAAAGTTAAGATCTTTATTTGAAAAGGATAAAAGATTGATTTGTGTACCTTTTTATCCTGATAATGATCAAACATTATCTAAATTAGCATATAATTTTCTAAGGGATAAAAAAATTTCTATTTCACCCTCAAATATTAACTTAATAGTAACAAAATGTAGTGGGGATAGAGAAGCACTTATAAATGAACTTGAGAAAATTGAATATTTCAATAAAAATAGGAAACAAATTAACAGTGAGAATATATCAAAACTAATTAATTTAAACGAGAACCACAGCATATCTGAACTTATTGACAATTGTCTTGCTAAAAACAAAAAAAAAATAATAAACATTTTAAATGAAAATACTTTTAATAATGAAGACTGTATTATGATTGCTAGGTCTTTTTTAATTAAAGCAAAAAAATTATTAGTCTTATCGACAACATTTGAAATTAACAAAAATATAGATTTAACTATTTCATCAGCTAAACCACCAATTTTTTGGAAGGAAAAAGAAATAACTAAACAACAAATTAATAAATGGAAGTCAGAAAATATTAAAGAACTAATCTACTCACTAAGTGAGTTAGAATTACAAATTAAAAAAAATATAAATAATTCGATAAATTTAATTACAGATTTTATTTTACATCAGTCTTCTTCAGAAACTAGTAGTTAGATTTAATTATATCTATAATTTTATTTAGCTGATCTAAGTCTTTATACTCAAAAGAAATTTTCCCTTTATTCCTTTTGTTGTTTTGTATTTCAACATTTAACCCAATTTTATTTGATACAGAAAGCTCAAGAGCAATAATATTGGTATCTTTCGTAATCTTTGACTTTTGTTTTTTCTTTTTAAATAATTGTACAAAATTTTCTGCCTGTCTTACCGAAAGTTTATTTTCTATAATTTTATTTGCTACAAAACTTGCATTATCCAAACCAACTAAAACCTTTGCATGTCCTGTCGATAATTTTTGAGACTCTATTAATTTTATAACTTCTGGAGGCAGAGTAAGAATTCTCAACGAGTTCGTTATATAACTTCTACTTTTACCTATAAATTTTGATACTTTTTCTTGATCATATGAAAATTCATCAATCAATCTTTTATACCCTTGTGCTTCTTCCAGAGGATTTAGATCATGTCTTTGAACATTTTCCACTATTGCAAATTCTAAAGATTTTAAATCATCAGCTTCTGTGATTACCACAGGAACATTATGAATACCTGCTCTTTGTGCTGCTAGCCACCTTCTCTCACCTGCAATTATTTCAAATTTTGAATTTTCTTTATTTGACTTTCTAACAATAATTGGCTGTATCATTCCTCTTTCTTTTATCGAATTTGTTAAGTCTTCTAAGTTTGTCTCATCAAAATTTTTTCTTGGTTGGTATTTGTTTGGTATCAAGTCTGTTATTGGTAATTGATTTTTTTGAACCTCTACTTTAGTTTCACCAATTAGCGATGACAAACCTCTTCCAAGACCCTTTTTAATTTTATCCATTAAGCAACACTCCCAATTGTTGTATCTTGATTTATAAATTCATCAGTGAAACTAAAATAAGATTTACTACCAGGACAAGATTTATCATAAATTAAAACTGGCATTCCATGTGAAGGCGCTTCTGATAATCTTACATTTCTTGGAATTACTGTTGAATAAACTTTTTCATTAAAATAATCTCTAGCCTCCTTCTCAACTTGTGAAGAAAGCTTATTTCTTTTGTCATACATGGTCAAAAGGATCCCTCTGATTTTTAATTCAGGATTTAGACTTACTTTTATCCTCTCAATAGTTTTCATTAATTGAGTTAGACCCTCAAGTGCAAAGAATTCTGTTTGTAAGGGTACCAGAAGTGAATTTGAACAGACAAGCGCCATGACTGTAAGAAGACTTAGCGAAGGTGGACAATCAATTAGGACATAATCGTATAATCCTCTAGAATTGTTTAAATATGTGCTTAATTTAACCTTTAACAAAAAGGCCCTATTACTATCATCAGCTGTTTCAACTTCAAGTCCAGATAAATCTACATTGGAAGTGATTATATCTAAATTTTCAAACTCTGTTTTCTTGATTATCTGATTAATCTCTTTAGTTCCATTCAGTACCCCATAAATTGTGTCGCTTGAGTTATCTACGTTTGATAATCCAAGACCTGTAGTGGCATTTCCTTGGGGATCCAAATCAATAACTAAAATTTTTTTATTAAGTTGAGTCAATCCAGCTGCTAAATTTATAACGGTTGTTGTTTTTCCCACTCCACCCTTTTGATTTATTACTGAAATAATTTGCATTTAATTTTTCTTATATCTTTTTTTATTTTTCTTGGTGATTTTTTTTATATTTAATAAAAATGAATCCTCATTCGTTAAACTTTTTTTTTCCATGTACTCTAAATCCCAATCGTTTCTAGATTTTTCAAATATTTTTTTTCCACTCTTTCCCATAAAAAATATTAAATTTTTATATTTTGAAAAATTTTCATAAACTAAATCTAAAACAACTGGCATTGGCTTGAAAGCTCTTGACATTATAGTGCCTGTTTCCAAATTTTTTATTTCAAAAATATTTTTTTGAAAAATTTTTGTATTTAAATTTAGTTTTTCTGAAACCTCCTTTAAAAAACGGCTCTTATGGTAGCTTTTCTCATAAAGGTGAACGTTCATATTATTTTTCATGTTTTTAAGTATAATTGCCACTACAATTCCTGGCATACCGGCTCCTGAACCTAAATCTGTGGTTGTATTGCAATTAAAGTCAATAAAATCAATAATTTGTGCTGAATCAATTATATGACGCTCAATTATAGACTTTTTTGACGATGTTTTTTGGCTGATTATGTTAATTTCTTTATTTTTTTCATTAATCATGGATATATAGTTTTCAAAGTCTAAAAATGTTTCACGTGAAACATTTAAGCCATTGAGTTTAGAGTATGAATTTAAAATTTCTTGATCCATTAAGCTATATGCTTAATAGACTTTCTTTTAACGTGTGACAACAAAATATATACAGCAGCTGGGGTAATCCCGTCAATTCTTAGTGCTTGTCCCATCGTTTTTGGTTTTATTTCTTTAAATTTAGCTTTTACTTCATTTGATAACCCTGAAAGGCTATCATAATTAATTTTATCCGGTATTATGAGGTTTTCATCTCTTTTGAAAGCCAAAATATCAGCTTTTTGCTTTTTTAAATAACCCCTGTAATGTGCATTAATTTCAACTTGTTCATCAATTTCTTTGTTAAAATAAGGAATATCAGGCCACATTTCCCTGATTTTGCTCATATCAACCCCTTTTTGAGTTAATATTTCATTAGAAGATCTTAAGATTCCATCTTTTGCTATTTTTACCCCAAATTTCTCAGCTTTATTTGGTGATATAGTGGATTGATCCATTTTAAGATTTATTCGGCTAATTTTATTGTATTTATCTAAATATAGATTTTTTCTAACATCACCAATTAACCCTATCTTTATTCCCTTGGCAGTTAATCTTTGATCCGCATTATCAGATCTAAGACTTAATCGATATTCTGCTCTTGATGTAAACATACGATATGGTTCGGCCACACCTTTAGTCACTAAATCATCTATCATCACTCCTATATAAGCATCAGATCTATCAAGAATAAAAGGTTCTAATTTTTTAAAAGATAGAGCAGCATTTATCCCAGCTATAAGGCCTTGAGCTGCTGCTTCTTCATATCCAGTTGTTCCATTAATCTGCCCAGCAAGATAAAGGTTGCTAATCTTCTTAGTTTCAAGTGTTAAAAACAGTTCTCTTGGATCTATATAGTCATATTCTATGGCATATCCCGGCCTGATAATAGATACGTTCTCTAAACCATTGATATTATTACATATTTCTTGCTGAACTTCAGCTGGAAGTGATGTTGAGATACCATTTGGGTAAATTGTATGGTCATTAAGCCCTTCTGGCTCTAAAAATATCTGGTGTCTACCCTTATCAGCAAATTTTACAATTTTGTCTTCGATAGATGGACAGTATCTTGGTCCAACACCTTGTATGCTGCCAGAGTACATGGCACTCTTAGATAAATTTTTTTCGATAATTTTATGAACCTTGTCATTCGTATAAGTCATACGACATGAAACTTGTTTGTTAATATTTTTTTTTGTTAAGAATGAAAAAAAATAAGGATCATCATCTGCAAACTGTTCTTCTAAATTTTCATAATTTATTGTTCTTGAATCAAGTCGGGGAGGGGTTCCTGTTTTTAATCTTCCTATTTTAAAATTATATTTTTCTAATTGTTCGCTTAATCCTGTTGAAGGTTTTTCATCATATCTTCCAGCAGGTGTTCTTTCATCGCCTATATGTATCAAACCATTTAGAAAAGTGCCCGTTGTTAGTATTAGCTTAGAACATAAAACTTTTTTACCTTCTTTAGTTATAAATCCAGTTGTTGTATTTTTATCAAAAATAAACTTTATAACGGGATCAGAAAAAATGCTTAAATTACAATAGTTTACAAGTTTTTCTTTCATATATTTACGATATAACGATCTATCAGATTGAGTTCTTGGTCCTCTTACAGCTGGACCTCTACTTCTATTTAATAATCTAAATTGAATACCTGACTTATCTGCAACCTCACCCATAACACCATCCAGAGCATCTATTTCTCTTACCAAATGACCTTTACCCAGACCACCAATTGCTGGGTTACAAGACATCTCTCCAATAGTTTCTATCTTATGAGTGAATAGGGCAGTGTTTGCACCTAGTCGAGCAGAAGCTGCAGCAGCCTCGCATCCTGCATGGCCACCACCTATTACTACAACATCAAATGATAAATCATTTTTCATAGACTAAATTTATAACCGATTATTATATTTACAAGGTGCGTATATATTTGCTTAAATCAGCTTTAATTATCAACGTTTTTTAATTTAAAAAGACTTAAAAACAAGGAAAACCGGGTGTTATTTACCTATACAGAAGTCGTTGAAAATACTGCCTAATATCTCCTCAACATCGACTTTTCCAACTATCATGCCAAGGTGTCTAGTAGCTAATCTTAAATCTTCTGCGGCTTTATCAAAATCCTCAACTTCATTTTTTTTATTAAAATTTTTTAAATGCTCTAAGCATTGTTCAAGATGTTGTCTGTGACGTTCTCTGGTAATTAAAATATCATCACTTGTTATAAATTTATTTTTTAAATTATTTTTTATTTTTAAAATTAATTCATCAATGTTTAAATTCTCTTTAATTGAAATTAACACATGATTTAATTTTTTAATCTCAGGATCAATATCACCCTTTAAAAGATCTGATTTATTTATTACTAAAATTGCATTTTGGTCCAACAAACCCTTCAAAACATCAGTAAAATCAAGGTTTTTGACATCAACAACTACCAGCTTCAGATCAGCTTCTTCTGCTCTATTTAAAGATAACTTTATACCTTTCTTTTCAATTTCATTTTTAGAATCTCTAATCCCAGCGGTATCAGAAACAATTACAGGATAGCCATCTATGTTAAGATGGGTTTCAATAACATCTCTTGTTGTTCCCGCAATCTCTGAAACTATTGCAACATCTCTATTTGATAAATGATTTAAGAGACTAGATTTTCCTGCATTGGTTGGTCCAAGAATTGCAATCTTAAAACCTTCTCTAATTCTTTCCCCAACTTTTTGATCATTTAAAATTTTTTTAATATTTATAAAAACTTCATCTGAGCTTTTTTTAATTTCTTTTAAAATATCAATTGGCAAATCTTCATCTGGAAAGTCTATTTTAGCTTCAACGTGAGATAAAATTTTTAAAAGTTTTTCTCTTAAAAAATTAAATTGATCTGAAGATTTTCCATTCATAATTTTAATCGCTTGCTGTCTTTGAATTTCAGTTTCAGAAGAAATTAAATCTGCAATGCTCTCTGCTTTAAGTAAATTTATTTTTCCATTTTGAAATGCAAGTTTTGTAAACTCGCCTGGTTCTGCTAACCGACAATTTTCGATGTTTGAAATAGAAGAGTGTAGGGCATCAATTACGGCCTTGCTTCCATGTACCTGTATTTCAGCCATATCTTCACCTGTGTAGCTCTCAGGCCCAGGAAACCAAAGTATTATACCTTCATCAATTAACTCAGAAGTATTGATTTTGTTGATTTTTCTGAGAGTTGCCACCCTTGGTTTTGGAACATTTTTGCCAGTTAATAATTCAATTGCTTTAGATGTTTCTTGACCCGAAATTCTTATGACAGCGATACCGGATACCCCGGGTCCACTTGATAAAGCGTAAATTGTCATTTGAAGATTATAGCTTCAAATCAAGGTGTCTGTAAAACTTTAATTGTAATAATGAAATATTATGCTGGCTTATTCATTGAGTTAAAAAACTCAGCATTATTTTTTGTATCTTTTAATTTTGAATTGATAAATTCAATTGCATCCATTGTTCCCATTGGTGCAATTATTCTTCTAAGAACATTCATTTTTTGTAAATCATTTTTATCAAATAATAATTCTTCTCTTCTAGTTCCAGATTTTGTTATGTCGATTGCTGGATAAATTCTTTTATCTGCAATTTTTCTATCAAGAACAGTTTCACTATTTCCTGTTCCTTTAAATTCTTCAAAAATAACTTCATCCATTCTGCTACCAGTGTCGATTAGAGCAGTTGAGATAATTGTTAAAGATCCACCTTCTTCAATATTTCTTGCAGCACCAAAAAATCTTTTGGGTCTTTGAAGTGCATTTGCATCCACACCACCAGTTAAAACTTTTCCCGAACTTGGAATAACTGCATTGTAAGCTCTTCCTAATCTTGTGATTGAATCCAACAATATAACAACATCTTTTTTATGTTCTGTTAATCTTTTTGCCTTTTCTATAACCATTTCAGCAACAGCCACGTGCCTTTGTGCAGGTTCATCAAAAGTTGAACTAATTACTTCGCCTTTAACTGTTCTTTGCATGTCTGTAACTTCTTCTGGTCTTTCGTCAATTAATAAAACAATCAAATAACTTTTTGGATAATTCTTAGCAATTGAGTTTGCGATACTTTGTAAAATCATTGTCTTTCCAGCCTTGGGAGGTGAAATTATTATTGATCTTTGGCCTTTTCCAATTGGACTAACAAGATCAATTAATCTTGGTGTTAAATCTGGTTTTTTTTCAATTTTTGTAGTTTCAACTTCCATTACCATTTGCTGATCTGGATAAAGCGGAGTTAAGTTATCAAATGCAATTTTATGTCTTGCTTTTTCTGGCTCTTCAAAATTAATTTTACTAACCTGAAGTAAAGCAAAATATCTTTCACCTTCTTTAGGTGCTCTAACTGGTCCTTCAACTGTATCTCCTGTTCTTAAACCAAATTTTCTTATTTGACTCGGGCTAACGTAGATATCATCTGGTCCTGGTAAATAGTTTGACTCCATTGCTCTTAAAAAACCAAAACCGTCTTGCAATAATTGCAGAACACCTGCCCCAGTAATTTCCTCTTTTTCTGCAACTTTTTTCAGAATTGCAAAAAGAATTTCTTGTTTTCTTAACGTACTAGCGTTTTCAATACCAAGTTCTTCGGCTTGTGTAATAAGTTGTTCAGAAGATTTTAATTTTAACTCTTGGATATTCATGATTAAATTTTGTAAGGACTAAATAGATATAAACAATATATATACTCAGAATGTTATTTCAACCCCAGATTGGCTTAAAAATAGCAAGAAAAACAATGAAAATAAGCGTTACAGTTGGAATTTCATTAATTATTCTAAAGAATTTTGAAGATCGGATGTTAGAATTATTTTTAAGTGACGCAAGGCATCTTCCAAGATAATCATTATAAACTGATAACAAGATCACTAAAGCTAATTTTATTTGCATCCATAATTGAGAAAATATTTCTATTCCATTTAGATAAATTAAAATTGAACCAAAGATCCAAGTAAAAATCATTGCTGGGCGCATTATGTAAAAGAAAAGTCTTTTTTCCATTACCTCAAATATATCTGTGGCTTCTTTTTTTTCTTTATTCTCTACATGATAAACAAAAATTCTTGGAAGATACAAAAGACCAGCCATCCAAGAGACAACAGCTATCAGATGTAAACTTTTAAATAACAAATAACTATTCATAATTTAAACATGGGCATTTAATAAATTGTTTGGGACACTGTATTTTTGGAGGAAAAAGTTTCCCATCAAAATTGTAATTCTGTTTGTTAATTATTAAATTGGACATAGCTTTTATATAATTTTCATTTGTACCCAAAGCTGGCACTCTAGTATAATTCTTACATCCATTTTTATCAGCCAATTCTTTATATTCAATATCTAGCTCAACAAGAGTTTCGGAATGTTCTGATACGAATGCTATAGGAACTAAAACAATGTGTTTTCCTAATTTTGAATTTTCTATAATTATATCTTCTGTGGATGGACCAATCCACTTTAAGGGTCCAACACGACTTTGATAACTTAATACCCAATCTAAGTATTCAATATTTAGAGACTTAACAATTTTATTAACGGATTGTTCTACTTGCCATTGATAAGGGTCACCTTTTTTTATATTTTTTTCTGGAAGACCGTGTGCAGAAAAAATTAATTTAAAATTTTTTAAATCATTAATCTTTTTTATTATTTCTTCTTTGTGGGCCAAAACAAAATTCTCGTCTGTAGGATAACAACAAATTGTACTTGTTTTGACTTTAAGATTATTTTTTTTACAAATATCTTTCCATTCTTTTATCGATGAGCCTGACGTTGCTGCAGAATATTGGGGATATAGTGGCATTAATACAATTTCATCTGGATTGAAATTTTTTACATTTTTTAAAACTTCCTCTGCTCTTGGGTGCCAACATCTCATAACAATAAAGCATTTGTATTCTGAAGCTTGGTCATCATTATTGAGTTTTTGCTCAAGTGCTTTTGATTGTTCTTCTGTTAGTTTCAAAATGGGGGATGAACCACCAAGTTCTTGGTATATCTTTTTGGCGATTGGGGCTCTTCTGTTGGAAATTAGCTTAGCCAAGGGATACCTAAAAAAAGTAGGTAAATTTAATATTGCCGGATCATTAAATAGATTAAATAAAAATGGTTCTACGTTTTCCAGTTTGTCGGGACCTCCTAAATTAAAAAGAATTACAGCTTTTTTCATTAATAATCTTTTACGGTATTAACTAAATATTCGAACATATTGGGATCTGTTTCAGGTAATACTCCGTGTCCTAAATTAAAAATGTAAGGATGATCTTTAAAAATATCTAAATATTTTGTCGCTTCTTTTTTTAATTTTTCTTTGTCTGTTAGTAATATTTTTGGATCAAGGCCTCCTTGAATTGGAATTTTTACTTCATTTAAAATTTTTTTTGGATCAACATTATAATCTATACCCACCACATCTGGTTTAACAATATCACAAAATTCTTTATAATTTTTAATTTCTCTAGGAAAACAAATAACAGGGGTGTTTAGGGATTTAACATAATTAACAAGATTAAGAGTGGGTGAGTAAATATAATTGGGCAAATCTTTCTCTTCTAATAATCCTGCCCAACTATCAAAAATTTGAATAACATTTGCACCATTATCAATTTGATTTTTAATATGAATTTTTAAAAATTTTTCTAAAATTAATAAAATTCTATTAATTAAAAAATCATCTTTAAAAAAATCATCTTTTAACTTTTTTTTAGGAGATTGTTGATTAATTATATAAATTAGTAAAGTCCACGGAGCACCAACAAACCCTATTATGTTCTTATCTTTAGTAATACTATTGATACTTACTTTTTTTATTGCTTTATAAACTGGATAGACTTTTTCAACAAAATCTACCTCATCTATTTTAGACATCTCTTCTAAATTTACCCTTCCAAGCTTGGGTCCAAAACCTCTTTCAAACTCAACCTTTTGATTTAGGCCATATGGTAACATTAAAATATCTGAAAAAATTATTGCAGCGTCTAAATTAAATCTCTTTAAAGGTTGTAAAGTTATTTCGGTTGATAAATTTTCATTTAAACACAAATTTATAAAATCTGGATTTAGTTTTCTTATTTCCCTAAATTCGGGAAGATATCTTCCAGCTTGCCTCATTATCCAAATAGGATTAATTTTTGTGTTTTTATTTATAATTACTTCATGAAGAGGGGTCATATTAAAATAGTATATATAATTATTGTATTAGTATTATGGGTTGTGAATATTGATGATAAGTTTTTTTTAACATTTTATTAACAACTTAATAACAATTATAAATTAATTAAATTGTTTAAATTGAAGCTTTTTAAATTTTTATACAATATATTGTATAAATTTATCTATATGTTTGTTAATGTTAATAAAACCCATATTTTACAATAATTATTAACCAATATTTACATTGAGTAATTTTGGTAAAATAATACAAATTTATTAACAGTTTATTCATGAGCAATATGTACCAAATTTATCTTATATCAGATTCAACAGGAGAAACGCTTGATAGAATATTTCTAGCTTTGAAAGCTCAATTTAAAAATATTGAATACAAAGTTCATTCTTATTCTTTTACGAGAACTGAAAATCAAATTCTTAAAATTTTAAAAGATGCAAAGAAAAATGAAAACCCGGTAATTCTTTATACGATTGTAGATAATAATTTAGCAAAATATTTAGCTAATGTAAGTGAAGAAAAAAAAATACCATGTTTTGGCGTTCTAGGAAATTTGATTTTAAATTTTTCTAAAATACTTAACCAAAAAGCTTCTCATGAACCGAGTGGTCAACACGTACTTAACGAAGAATATTATGATCGGATAGAGGCCATCCAATTTACAATGAACCATGATGATGGTAATTTAATTAATGATGTTGAAAAATCAGATATTATATTGGTAGGTGTGAGCAGAACCAGCAAAACACCTACGTCAATTTATTTAGCAAACAAAGGATATAAAACATCAAATATTCCACTTGTAAATGAAAACTCTTTACCCAAAAAACTCAAAGATAATCCGCAATTAACTTGTGTTGTGGGTTTAAACACCGAACCAGAAAGACTGGTAGATTTAAGAAAAAATAGGATGAATTCTCTAAAAGAAACCGAAAACACCAAATATATAAATATAGAAAACATCAAAAAAGAAATCATGGATGCAAAAAAAACTTTTCAAAAATATAGGTGGCCTTCAATTGATGTTACAAGAAAATCAGTAGAAGAAACTGCTGCTTCTATAATAAAAATACACGAAATATATTTAAATAATGTTAAGTAGAATTATTCTTGCTTCAAAAAGTAAAGTTAGAAAAAATATTTTAGATAATTATAAAATTTTAAATGAAGTAAAACCTTCAAACGTAGACGAGGATATTATTAAAAATGCTTTGATTAAAGAAAAGGCATCACCAGAAATAATATCTAAAAATTTAGCTGAGCTTAAAGCAAATAAAGTTAGCTCAAATCAACCAGGTGAACTTGTTTTAGGAGCCGATAGTGTAATTGACTTAGAAAATGAATTAATATCAAAGCCAGAAAATAGAGATGAAGCTATGGAAATTCTTAAAAAACTTAACGGAAAAAAACACTATTTAATTAGCTCTGTTTGTATTTCGAAAAATGGCGCAATGATTTGGAATCATACCGATAAAGCCGAATTAACAATGAAAAATTTTACAAATGAAGATCTAAAAAAATATTTGGCCAAGATATCTGATGACAATTTATATGCTTATAATGTTTATCAAATTGAAGGTGAGGGTAGAAATTTATTTTCTAATATTACAGGTGATGAAAATACAATAATGGGTCTTCCAATAATAAAAATCAAAGAATATCTAGACACATTATAATGAAAAAATTTTTAGTTATAGGCAATCCAATTAATCACTCATTGTCCCCAAAATTACATAATTATTGGATTAAAAAAAACAATATCAAAGCTGTCTATGACAAACAAAAATTAAATGAAAATGATTTAGAAAATATTATTTTTCAATTAAGAGAAAAAAAAATTAATGGTATTAATGTTACTGTCCCATTTAAAAAAGTAGTTATTCCTTTTCTAGATGAATTAACCGCAGATGCAAACAAGACCAAGTCTGTAAATACTATTTATTTAAATAATAATACGTTAATAGGTGACAACACAGATATAATTGGTTTTCAAAAAAGTGTTGATGATTTTAAGTATGATCTTAACAACAAAGAAGTTTTTATTCTTGGTGCCGGAGGTGTGGTTCCATCAATAGTTTTTGCTTTAATCAAGATGAAAGTTTCAAAAATAATAATAAGCAACAGGACTAGAGAAAAAGCAGAAATTTTAAAAAATTTATTTAAAGAAATTGAAATCGTAGAGTGGGGTAAAGTACCAAACTTTGACATGATAATTAATGCAACAAGCATGGGTTTAAAAAAAGAAGACAAAATAAATATTGATTTTCCATCCTCTACAAAAAATAAATTTTTCTATGATGTCATTTACAATCCTAAAGAGACAAATTTTTTAAAAATTGGAAAAAGTTTAGGTAATAAAACTTTAAATGGTAAATTGATGTTTATTTATCAAGCTGTTTCGGCTTTCAATATCTGGCATGGACTAGAACCTAAAATAAATCAAGACGTTATAGAATTTTTAGATTAATGATTAAAATAGGAATTTTAGGAGATATTGGTTCTGGAAAGAGTTATGTTGCTCAAAATTTTGGATATCCAATCTTCAACGCTGATTATGAGGTTGCTAAGATATATAACCAAAATAAAAATATTTTTAATAAGTTAAAAAAAAGTTTACCAAAATATATTCATTCATTTCCAATAGAAAAAAAAGAAATTTCTACCGCAATTTTAGCTGATGAAAATAATTTAAAAAAAATTGTTAAAATTGTTCATTTAGAAATAAGAAAAAAAATGAACACCTTTTTAAAAAAAAATAAAAATAAGAAAATAGTAATTTTAGATATTCCATTATTACTAGAGAATAAAATTAATAAAAAAAAGGATATATTAGTTTTTGTCCAATCTAAAAAATCAGAAATTGTAAAAAGATTAAAAAAAAGAAAAAATTTTAATCAAAAGCTTTTGAAAAAATTTAAATCTATCCAATACTCAACAAATTATAAAAAGAAAAAATCTGATTACATTATTAAAAATAATTTTACAAAAAAATCAATCAATGATGGCATAAGAAATATTTTAAAAGAAATTATATAAATGAAAGAAGTAGTATTAGATACCGAGACAACAGGGATATCAATAAAAGAGGGCCATAGAATTGTTGAAATTGGCTGTATAGAACTTGAAAATTTAATACCAACAAAAAATAAGTTTCATTGTTATTTGAATCCAGAAAGAAAAGTTTCAGAAAAGGCATTAGAAGTTCATGGATATACAGATGAATTTTTAGCCACTCAAAAAAAATTTAGTGATATTGGAGAACAATTTTTAGAATTTATAAAAAATAAAAGATTAATTATTCATAATGCTGATTTTGATTTAAGTCATTTAAATAATGAGTTAGCTATTTTGGGAAAAAAAAAGATTGAAAATGAAATTGTGGATACCTTAATTTTAGCTAGGGATAAATTTCCAGGATCTCCCGTCAGTTTGGATGCTCTTTGTAAAAGGTATAGGGTAGATAATTCAAGAAGAACGCAGCATACAGCATTAATTGACTGTGATTTGTTAGCTAAAGTTTATATTAATTTAATAGATCAAAAAGAACCAACATTAAATTTTCAAAGTGAAGAAGTGGCAATTAAACAAGAAAATAATACAAATAAAGATTATTATAAAAAAATTGTTAAACTAACTGATGAAGAATTAAAAAAACATAGAGAGTATTTAAAAAATAATCTTAAAAAAAATTTCTTTTAGTTAAGTCTTTGGTTATAAAGTTTTTCAAAATCAATTTTTTTTTCAAATTTAACATTCGGGTATCCAGAATTATGTAAAAGATTTAAAAATGATTTTTCTAATCCAGGATAAATATCAATTTGAACATCACATAGTATTATCTTTTCAAGGTCTTTTTTTTCTTTAATTTCATCGTCAATTTCTACAATCGTTGAATAATTTATTTCAAAAAAAGATTTTTTTTTATTATTTTGTTTATCCTCAAATTTCAAAATTGTATTTACTTCAATCATTTTGTTTTTCACAGCTTTAGAATTTATATCAATATTAAGTTGGTATTTTGAAATATAATCTTTTACAAAAATATAAGTTTCGATGTCAGGGGTTTCACTAGACATATCTTTGATATAATTACTTAGAATTTTATATTTTTTTGTCATCTTCTTCTTCTATATCTTCAAAGTCTCCCTCAATGAAATTATTTTTTTCTGTTTCAGTCTTTTTATGTTTGAATTTAATAAAAAATTTTTTTAATAAAAAATTTCTTGAAATAGGAAATATTATTAAAAATCCAATGATATCTGTAGCAAAGCCAGGAATTATTAAGAGAAGGGCTGCAAAAGCTATTGCAGCCCCCGAAAACACCTCATATGTTGGCGCTTTATTTTTGCTAATCTGTTCAAATCCAGATTTTAAAGTATTTAAACCTTCATATTTTGCATAATAAACTCCAATAATTGCAGTAGTGAAAATAAGCAAAATTGTTGTAACGGCACCAATTTGTGACCCAATTTTTATAAACAGAAATATTTCAACAGCAGGAACTAAAATAATAGATAATAAAATTGGGTTCATTTGTCCATAATCTAAATTGCTAGTTGAAATTAATCAACATAGTAATTACTATAAAGGTAATGAATT
>Ga0233432_10000708_pt1 | contig 31887 bp, 21 predicted proteins | sample SI_122_August201_6_FD_179870 | JGI IMG/M metagenome (GOLD analysis project Ga0233432, IMG submission 179870) | Seawater microbial communities from Saanich Inlet, British Columbia, Canada - SI_122_August2016_10_MG | ecosystem: Environmental > Aquatic > Marine > Inlet | place: Canada: British... | reverse complement strand
CCTCATTGGAACCCACCGCCTTCTTTCAAAAGACTTAGATTTTCTAGATTTAGGCTTGATGATCCTCGATGAAGAACAACGTTTTGGCGTCAAACAGAAAGAATCTCTAAAAAAACGCTTCCCCAGCATTGATGTTCTCTCCCTTTCTGCTACCCCCATTCCGAGAACCCTCCACCTTTCAATGTTGGGGATTCGCTCCATCTCTAACCTCACCGTTCCCCCGGAGAATCGCCAAGCTATACGTACCTACATTCGTGAGCGTCAGCGTAGTATCATCAAGCATGCCATCGCTAGGGAGATGCAACGAGGTGGGCAGACTTACTTTCTCCACAACCGCATTGAAGATATTTTGAAGGTCAAAGAGGAACTTCTTTCTTATTTTCCAAATGCTCGGATTGGGGTCGGCCACGGTCAAATGGGAGAAAAAGAACTCTCAGAAGTGATGAGAGCCTTCTTCAATCTCGAACTCGACATCTTCCTTTCTACGTCCATTGTTGCTAACGGCATCGACATCCCCACAGCTAATACCATGATCGTCAATGACTCCCATCTCTTTGGCCTCTCCGAACTTCACCAAATTCGTGGTCGTATTGGTAGATATAGTATCCAAGCTTATTGTTACCTTCTCATTCCTGGAGGAGCCAAACTTCCAAGCAAGAGCATGCGAAGGCTGAGGGCCATCGAGGAGCACCAAGACCTTGGAGCCGGCTTTAAACTGGCCATGAAGGACATGGAGATTCGAGGCGTCGGAAATTTACTCGGAGAAGACCAGCACGGCCAAATCTCTGACATTGGATATGAGCTCTACACACAATATCTCTCACAAGCCATCACAGAAATGAAAGGTGGAAGCCCTGAGTCCTTCTGGGAAACCGAACTAGACTGGACCCTGGGCTCCAGTTACTTTCCCAAAAAATACATCCCCTCCCATACAGAGCGTATCGATTTTTATCGACGTATCTCCTTTGCCAAAAGCAGCAGTCGCTTGGACCAAATCCAAGCCGAACTCAAAGACCGGTACGGTGCTCCACCCAAGCCCACCCAACAACTTCTCGGTCTCTTCTTTGCCAAAACCCGCCTTCGAGAGATGGGCATCTTGAGCTTCAAGAAAAAAGATGGCACTGGCAATACCTCTCTCATCGAAACCTATAATTGGGACGACGACCTCAAACTCAAATGGGTTCTATCCAACCCAAAAGCCTTAGCCTTCTATGGCGACAGTCACATCCTCGTCAAGGTCGACGAGATCTGGAACCTCTGCACCGAAGAAAAAATTCAGAAAGATCCATACACCTCTTACAGCTATTACAACGAGGACGACCGCGTTGAACCCCTTGAGGTCCTCGAGGTGGTCCTCGATTTTATGTCTAAAAAGCTAAGGGAAGCCCGACAAGTCATCAAAGACGAAGAGGAACAAGAGAGTGACTAATCCATCCACTCTCCCACCAGTCTTGGGGAGGAAGCTGTCACTAGCCCCCATGATGGACATAACGGACCGTCACTTTCGAAAGTTCTGCCGCCTCCTCCACCCAGGTATGGTGCTCTATACAGAGATGGTCACCACCGGCGCTATCCTACATGGAGATCGACCTCGCTTTCTCAAATTTGATCCAACAGAACACCCGATCGCCCTCCAGTTGGGCGGTTCCGACCCTCAGTCCCTAGCCGAGTGCGCTAAATATGGAGAAGAATGGGGCTATAACGAGATCAACCTTAATGTTGGTTGCCCAAGCGATCGAGTTCAAGAAGGTCGAATCGGAGCTTGTTTGATGGCCGAACCAGAGCTTGTTGCCAATTGCGTCCATGTCATGTCCGAAGCCACCTCCATTCCTATCACGGTCAAAACTCGCTTGGGGATCGATGAAGATGAGGATTTTGATCGATTGACCTCCTTCATAAGACTTCTGAAAGATGCAGGGGCTCCCCTGATCACGCTTCACGCCAGAAAAGCCTGGCTTCAAGGCCTTTCCCCAAAGCAAAACCGAGAGGTGCCTCCTCTGAGGTACAACTGGGTTCACCAAATCAAAGAACTCTTCCCCGAATTGATCGTCGAGATCAACGGAGGCATCAACACCGATGAAGAGGTCGCTCATCATTTAAAAATGGTCAACAGTGTCATGCTGGGAAGAGCTCCTCAAAACAACCCTTGGCTTCTCCGCGAACTAGCCTACCTGCACGGACCCGAGGAAGGCCTACCCTCAAATCGCCACGATGCCCTAGAACGACACAGTGATTATATTGAAGAAGAGCTAAAACTTGGACGCCCACTTCCCATTCTCATCCGCCACCTTCTTGGTTTATTTCAGGGCGTCAAAGGCGCCAAACGTTGGCGACAAGCCTTGAGCTCCCCTCAATCACGGACTTTCGACAGCTGGCTAGACCTCATCAAACTTGCCAAAGACATCGAGATTTCATCTGAAATCTAATGATTTTGCACTTTCAATTCATTGCTTTTATTTGGTTTATGAAGGTCCTCTTCTCGTTGTCAGAGTGAGTACCCCCCCACAATAACCAAATCATTCTTCAGGGGGAACTCTAACTCCCCACCTGATACCATTCTTAAAAGGAGAATCCAATGGCTGGACCCAACCGCCTCATCGGCGACCTACCAAAGATCGGAATCCGACCCATCATTGATGGTCGAGAAGAAGGCGTCCGAGAATCCCTCGAAGACCAAACAATGAGCATGGCCAAAAGGACGGCTGAATTTCTATCCTCAAACCTTAATTATGGAAACGGAGAAAGCGTCGAGTGCGTGATCTCTGACGGAACCATTGGTGGGGTCGCTGAAGCAGCCGCCTGCGCCGATAAATTTAAAAAAGAAGGTGTCGGCGTCATTCTCACTGTCACCCCTTGCTGGTGTTACGGCGCAGAAATCATGGACATGACAACTGATGTCCCCCAAGCTGTTTGGGGCTTCAACGGTACCGAACGACCAGGAGCCGTTCTTCTAGCAGCCATTCAAGCGGCTCACAGCTACAAGGGCATTCCTGCCTTCGGCATCTATGGACGAGACGTTCAAGACGCCGGTGATGAAAGTATTCCTGAAGATGTTCAAGAAAAACTCCTTCGCTTTGCTAGGGCCGGTCTTGCTGCTGCCACCATGCGTGGCAAAACCTACCTTTCTGCAGGATACTGCTCCATGGGCATCATGGGCTCCGCTGTCGACCTAAACTTCATGTTCGATTACTTGGGCCTCCGTACCGAATTTGTCGACATGATCGAGTTCGAAAGGCGAATCTCACGTGATATCTATGACCAAGATGAGTTCCAAAAGGCCTTAGCTTATGCTGATGCTCACTACGAGATTGGCCTCGATACTAACCCAGAGCCTAGCCGTCGCTCAAAAGAAAGCCTTCGTAAAGAGTGGGAGGTCTCCATCAAAATGACCCTCGTTATGCGCGACCTCATGGTTGGAAATCCAAGGCTTAAAGAATTGGGCTTTGGAGAAGAAGCCATGGGCAGAAATGCTATTGCTGCTGGATTTCAAGGCCAAAGGCACTGGACCGATCACAACCCCAATGGCGATATGATGGAAGCCATCATGAACACCTCATGGGACTGGAACGGTATTCGCCAAGCCTACGTCGTCGCAACTGAAAACGACAGTCTCAATGGTATCTCCATGCTCTTCGGGCACCTTCTCACCAACACCTCTCAAATCTTTTCAGACGTTCGCACCTATTGGAGCCCCGATGCTGTTAAAAGAGTCACTGGTCACCAAATGGAGGGCAAAGCCTCAGGCGGCATCATCCATCTGATCAATTCTGGCCCCACCACCCTAGAAGGTTCAGGGCAATGCTCAAACGATGGCAAACCTGTCATCAAACCATTTTGGGAAATCAGCGAAGACGAAGTCACGGCCTGTGAAAAAGCCACAACTTGGCATCCCTCCATCACCGAATACTTCCGTGGTGGTGGCTACTCCACCCGTTTTGTCTCCAAAGGTGAGATGCCCGTCACCATGTGCCGCATCAACCTCACAAAAGGCCTCGGCCCTGCCCTTCAAATCGCCGAAGGTTATACCGTCGAGCTTCCCGATGAAGCCCATAAAGTTCTTGAAGAGCGCACCAATCCAACATGGCCCACGACATGGTTTGTTCCAAACCTCACTGGCGAAGGCCCCTTCAAAGACGTCTACTCCGTGATGGCCAATTGGGGAGCCAATCATGGCGCCATCTCCTATGGGCATATTGGAGCTGACCTCATCTCCCTTGCAGCGATTCTGAGAATTCCTGTCTCCATGCACAACGTCGACAACGACAAAGTCTTTCGACCAGCAGCTTGGACCCAATTTGGTGATTCCAGTTCCGAAGGTGCCGACTTCCGCGCCTGTGAAAACTTTGGTCCTTTATACAACTAAATAAACCCGGCTTCATGCCGGACTAGATTTATTTTGAAAGGGTTGGCAGTAAAAATGCCAACCCTTTTTTTATGACAGACAAGAGAGTTCTTTAATCAATACCTGCTGGTCTAGCCATACCAATTCTTCATCAATCTGACCATCCTTCCTCACTTTCAGTTCATCATGAAGAGTTTGCCCTCAATGATGACGTACATCCTCTTTCAGTGCCCTTAGATACACGACAAGAATAACATTTCTTTTGACTAAACTCGTATTTCTCACCCTTTTGATAGCTTTTTCAGAGTATTTTTTTGCCAGAACTGCCGTCGGGATGCGTAGCATTCCGACGGCAGTTCTGGCAAAAAGATTCGATATACTCCTTGACTCAGATGCAAAATAAATGCTTGAATCTTTTCCAATTTAGGGTGAGAAATGAGTGACTAAAACGAAAGTCAGTAGGGCTATCGTTAATTCAAATGAACTCTAATTCAGATGGTTCCAACCAAGAGAGTTGATCCCAATAAGGACTACCCGTATTTTTCTGAATGGCTCCTGGAGTCGTTCTGCCATTCTTGATGATTGTGACAAGGTCCTGCCGAAGCTCGCTCACCACTTCTGGATGTTCAGCCTGAAGATTATTTCTCTCTCCAATATCAGACTCCAAGTCGTACAACTGAACAGGAGGGAGTGCTTTTGCCTCCTCACTTCTAGGGTTTGGTTCACTCCAACCTCCGGAGCCTGGACACATTTCTAGCTTCCACTTTCCTTTGCGAATGGAAAAACTTCCATTGATGGAGTGGTGCACTACCGAATCTCTCACAGGCTCGACAGCTTCACCTTTCCAAAGCGGAACGTTTGAAACGCTGTCTTCCCCAACATTGTCAGCCAATGTTGCTCCTGTGATTTCCGCCATGGTCGCCATCAAGTCCGAGAGACAAAAAGGCTGTTGGCAAATCGTACCAGCTGGGATGGCTGATGGCCAACGCATCACATAGGGAACCCGGTGCCCGCCTTCGTATATATCTGACTTCATACCACGATAGACGTAGCTTGGATTATGCCCAACGACAGACAACTCTTCAAAATCAGCCATCGGTGAACATCCATTATCTGAAGTGAAAATAAGAATAGTGTTATCACTCAGTCCGTGTTTCTCTAAGGCATCAGATACTTTCCCAACAACATCATCCACCTGAAGGCAGAAATCTCCATATTCATTTGCTCCAGATTTACCTTGAAATTCTTTAATCGGAAGAATCGGCGTGTGGGGAGCTGGTAATGGGAAATAGATGTAGAAAGGCTCCTCTCCCTTTGCATAGTCCTCAATCAAACTTTCTACTTTTCCCAAACACTTGGGCAGAACTTCTTCTGCTTCGAAATCTGGACCACATGGCCCCTTTCGCATATACTTTTTCCCTTCAACAAAAGGATGCTCTCTGCTTGGTTCCTCAGTCACATGGTCGTCCTCAATATAAACATATGGAGCCATATCGAGAGACGCCGATATTCCAAAGTATTTATCAAAGCCAAACTCTGTAGGGCCTTTAAGAATGGTTCCGGAATAATCAATGTTAGCCCCATTCTGCTCCATCTTTTCATCACCATTTTTCAGGGGCCACTCAAGCCCCAAATGCCATTTTCCGACACAAGCCGTCTTATAGCCCTGAGCTTTAAGCAAAGACGCCACCGTTTGCCTTCCTTCTTCCAAAATAGACTTGGAGTACCCGTTGGTCACCCCTGATTTCAGAACCGACCTCCAATTATATCGTCCTGTCATGAGCGCATAACGTGAAGGTGTACACACCGAAGAACTAGAATGAGCATCTTCTCCAATTAGCCCTTCTTTGGCAACTTTATCCAAACAAGGAGTTTCCCAGACGCAGTCAGGGTTCATACAAGACAGATCACCCACCCCCATGTCGTCAGCAAAAATGTAGACTAGATTCGGTCGAGAAGAAGAGGTGCTTGGCATCAATACATCCTAAAAATTACAGATGCCCACAGTATCTTCAACTCCGAGGAACCCTCAATGGTTATTTTATAACTTAGTGGTCTTTTTTCACGTACGACTAACATAATACCTAATACCAACAGCTAATATTTCTTTATTTTGCTATCTAAAATAGTCGATTTTCCCCCAGAATTCCGTATGGGGATCTTGCATCAACGCCCAAAATCTTTTAGGGGAAACTTTAAACTGAACACCTTGTTCAGCCTAAATCAATACGGAGAAGACGTTACTGCCAGTTTTGGAGGACATTCTACCCCCAACCAATGCAATCCACTCGACATTGTCTTGATGGCACCTGGTACACAAAGACATCTCTATTTTCCCAATGGTGGCTCTCATGCTGTGATCCACTTCCACTCCCCAATCAAATTCGAGAAAATTCATCAACCCATCATCCTGCAAACGGGAAGATCTGGTCGCCCCTTACAAAAACAAATCGAACGCATCATCTCCTTAGGCTCCAATCCAAGAGTTCACGCCCTTCTCTGGAACCTTTTATGGGATCTCGAAGAACTTGGAGTGTCCCAACACGGAGTTCATCACACCGAAGAACACCAGGCTTTTCAAAAAGCGACAGCAACTCTTTACCGGGATTTTGGGCAACATCTCCAAATTCGAGAGGTCGTCGAAGCGTCTGGAGTTTCACACAATCGCCTAACCACCATTTTCAGAGAGCGCTGTGGTGAAACAATTGTTGCCCACCTAAGAAGAATCAGAGTCGATGCGGCCGAAAGAATGCTCAGATATAGTGACCAAAGCATCAAATCCATCGCCATCGACGTTGGGCTACCTAATCTTCAAAGATTCAACAAAGTGTTTCGTCAGCAAACCGGTATCAGTCCAAGGGCTTACCGCGAGAGTCTTCCTCGCTAAGACTAGGCCCTTACCTCTTCAGGTGCCCTGAGGGGCTCTGCAATTTTTGCATGAGGGTTGTTATCCTGAAATATTTCCTGGAAATCCATGATGCAACAAAGTCTTGGGTTTTCACTGTGATTAGGAGCTGACGAATGGAAGGTTAGCACGTCGAAAAAAAGAACGTCACCAGGTTCCATCTCAGCAAAAACAATCTCTTCCTTGGGAACCATGTCTTCACTAATCTGTAGCTCCCCTCCGTGATGCTGAATCAAACCTTTCTTATGTGAATAATCCCAAGCCTGTATGCACCCGTTCTCTTTTGTCGCTGGGTCGATAGCAAACCAAACCGTCATCTGCTTACCTTTCATATCTGGCCAGTAGGCAAAATCTTGATGCCAGGGTTTTTGCCTTCCCCCATGGGGAGGCTTGAACATCAACTTTGAAGAATGGTAATAAATCGTTTCTCCTATCACCTGCTCAACACAGTCCAAGACCTTTTCACTGGAGCAAACATCAACAAAATCCTTTTCATTTAAGAAAGGTTCCTGTATTTTTCTAAGGACACCTTGGCGAACTTCTCCTGGCCCAGAGATCGACTTTAGCTCAGTGCCGTTGACTCTTTCAAAGTTGTAGTGTGCTCCATCACGAGTGAAATCATCTGCTCCTCCCTGCACCTCATCTTCGATTCGACGAGTCATCGCGTGGATCTTCTCTACCTCAGTCGAGTCCAATAACCCCCTCAGAATCACCCAGCCATGCTCGTGGTAGTGCTCTAATTGTTCAGCAGTCATTCCCTTCATTTCGTGCTCCGCGATAACCATCCTTAGAATTTAGTGGACGAAAAGACAAATAAAACTATCATTTACATAAATTTTATGAACAAAAAAGAAAATATTGATCTTCAGGGTCAAAAAAGACTACGCTCCATTCTTTCGAGCATAGAGAACCTAGAGATCAAATGGGTCTCAAGTGCCTACTGGAATGTCGACGAAAAATGGGATTTAAACAAAAGAGAGCTCGATGACCTCTTCCTTTTTCTTCCCTTAGAAGGTCACGCTCAAGTCTATGCCGAAGATCAAAAATTTGAATTAAACCCGGGAACCATTTGGTGGGTAGACGAACATGTCATCCATGGAGGACAGCTGATCAATGGTTGCCAAAGGATGAAAGTTCTGGCTTTCCATCTTCACCTTCAGCACCGCTCAGGAGGAAACTATCGCCTAAAACCCTCAAGCGGAACATTTAGGCTCAGTGAAGCTTGGACCCAACGACTCTTTCGATTGGCTTGGTTAGAACAAGAAAATCCTCAGCAACACCTTTCCTTCCTTCATCATGAGATGATTTCCCTTCTAATGGTCATACTCAGCTACGGATCCTTAGAACTTAAAGCTCCCGAAGAAATGGACCACCGAATTCGGGAGTTGATCGATTGGCTGGAAACAGAACGAACAAACATACCTAGCCTTCAAGAATGCTCTAGAAAAATCGGATTGAGCTCCGTTCATCTGAGAAATCTCTTTCAAAATCAGATCGGTCAAAACCCCCATGATTATATCCTCAAACAACGTTTGGGCTGGGCAAAGGAAAAACTCCTCACCACTTCCATCTCAGTCGCAAAAATTGCTCGGGAGTATGGATTTGCTTCTCCCCAACAATTTCACAGAGCCTTCAAAAAAATCTTTCTTTGCACGCCTAAAGAATTAAAAAATACTGAGCAAGGCCAAATCTAGCACAACCCAAAAGGCACCCCACCCCGAGTCACCATAAATATACTTTTACCTAAAGCGAGTGTCGGCTTTAGGGTCAACGATGAGCCTGGGAACACCCAGGCGCAACGTTTGACGCCCAGTATGTTTTTCTTTTTGAGTCTCCATGCCCACCCAAACCTTCTTCAGTCGAAGGTTTCCAGAAGGACGAGAGAGGAAGCAGGCTTCTCCCTTATCGTTCTCTATTTCAAATGAAGAGGAATTAAATCCTAAGCCGAGACTGAAGGCTCCTTTTTCTTCTAGAGAAACTCTGTGCCGGAAAATATGTCCTTCATCATCTTGAAGACTGACTTCCCAAAAAGACCCTAGGAAGCCAGATGACTCCCAGTCTAATTCCAATCCAACAATGCCATGGCCCAATGGCAAGGCTCGGTCTATCCAAGGAAAAGGAGTGACTCGTGAAAGCTCAATTCCTTGAACACCCCAATCCAACCACTTTGCGGGAAGCTTCTCTTCTTGCCACTCCAAGCTCAGCCAAAACCCTTGGGTGTCCACCTTCATACCGTGAACAATTGGATCCTCTCCCTTCTGAGGCAAACGCTGACGATCATCAAAAAAATCGCTGAAATCTTTTTTGCTGTCTCGATCTAACTCCCTAAGTTTCTCATATATCTGCATAGCTTCCTTATATTGAGCCTCCAAAACTTTGCGTCTCCCTTCAGCTTCGAGATCCCTTGTCATCGGTCCTTTCAAAAACCAGCCATCAACAGATGAAAACCAAGGTGAAAAGATCACGTTTCCTCCAATAGACTCTTTCATCGATATATTCTCCCATCTATTCATACCAAGTGGTCTGAGCGATGTCCTCGATGGGGGATGATAGAGAGTTAAGTCATCAAGATCGACCCTAGCCTCCTCTTTCACTCCTGAAAGCTCAACATGCAGACCATAGATTCCCATCGGTCTTTCCGCAAGATACCCACGCCGACCTTCTTCATCGATGTAGTTCCTTGCCTTACCTTTAAAAGGCGCGAAAACAAGGCGAGACTCTGATAAAAATGGCTTCTCTAAACTAGACTCAGCACGAAAAAGTTCTGGAGGAGACGACCAGACCACTCCAGAATCATCCTTCAAAAGAAGTCTTGCCTTACCTCGGTGAGAAGCTCGAAATTGAATTTCCAGTTGATGCTCACCTAAGCCCTTTTGATCAAAAGGGGACCGTTTGGTTTGATTAAAATAAATCTTTGTTTCACCGAGCCAACCTTTCCCCGTTTTTTTCTTGGAACGATCACCTGAAGCCCTAACTGGCCTCCATGAGCAGATTTCTCCTCAGCTGTGAGGATAGGTGTCTCCGTCTCCCTTCCCTTCCAAGTTTTGGCATTCCAACAAACAGATTCCATATCCCTGATCACCACACCTCTTTCTCCAATCCTAGTTCTCGTCGGCAGATCTGGGTGTCCGTCTTCTCCAGGAGACCACTTGGGATAATTTTTTTCCCACAACTCTTTCTCCACCCACTGCGTCAACGGCCAAAAAACTAATCGATGGCGAAAGGGTTCTGCAGAATCTACCTTACCAAGGGGGACCAACTCCATCGACACCAGCTCCAAATAGCCATCAATCTTTTTATTATGAAGCCTATGCTCACTCCTATGAGGAAGCCCAATGAAGTTTAAGGGGATATCAAAACCTCTCCTCCCACGAAAGTCGAGGGGAAGGTGAGTGCTAAAATACTCATGTCGTTCTCGAGGGTTCTTTGAAAGCTTTTTTGTTGTTCTCACCTTCTCTTCCCGGAAGGTCAGCCTCAAGCGATGATCAACGACACCACTTGAGAAGAGGCTCATGTGGAGTCTTCTAACCCCCTGACCAACCCCTATTTGAATTGGGTGAGATGGGCGGATCTCAAGAACCCCATTTCCTGACAAAACGCTTTTAGCACTGCTAAAGACGAGTTCCCATCCACCAGAGGCAGAAGGTCCGCTTTTTACATCTTCTTCCCCGGGCCATCTTTGAGGTTTAGGACACCACGATTCCCAAGGAGAGAACGTCCAGCCTGGAACGGGGAACTTGGGCGATGGCCAAATATTCTGCAAAGGCATCTCCATCATGCCTCGACTTAAAGGGGATACCATGGAACCGATATCCATCACCACTTCGTCTAAATGAAGTTCTAATTCTCCCATGCTCGAAGGAAAGCGGAACTCTAACGCATGGGGGACCCACCGATCTTTCCATTCCAGCTTAGACACCTCTCCTTCTATTTTTACATTCTGCCTAAAGACCGGCATCTCAAGGTGCTGCCATTTGCCCGCCCAAGTGTGGGTGAGAAAAGCATCTGGATTGATTTCCTTCATCACTTCACTAGGGCTTGAGTCAAAGCCCTGCCAAGGAAGTTTTGCTTCTATTCGATGACGGTTTTTCATGATCACTCTCACCCCGCCACGATGGCTTGAGCGAATCATAAATCTTAGCCTGTGCTCTCTTAAATGAGTGAGTCGAGATTCTGCTCCCTTTGGATTAAGCGGAATGATGATGCTTGGCTTGATTCCTGATGATCTCCCCTGAATCAACAATCCTTTTTTAGTTCGGAAAGCCGCTTTAGGGTGAGGCTCAAACCGTCCATCTTCCATCTCATCCGTGTACCACTTCCCTTTTTTCGCAGGGTAGCTGTCAAAAGACTGAAGAGAGAGACCTTGGGAAGGAAGGGCCAAACGAGTTCCCTCAAAGTTTGAAGTGGCTCCGACGACCACTGAAAACCCTCCCCCAAAACACAAGAAGCAAATAAGAGAACAATAGTTTTTATAGATCACAGGGCCAGATTATTCTCTTTCTCAAACCCTCATCCCCTTGAGGTGAAAAGTGATAAACTCAACTCAGAATTTCTCTTTCCTCAACCTAGCTCCTCCTAGCATGGATTTCCTAGGAGAAGACTCATGGCCAACCCCCTCAACACCAGCGCCGGCAATGCCATCACCCTCAGAGTGAAGCTGCCCCAAACCCCCAATAGCCTTGCTAAAGTCACAACTGCCATTGGCGAAGAGGGAGGCGATATCGGTGCCATCGACATCATTCGAGTCGAGAAAGACCACATCGTCCGTGATTTCACCATCAATACCCATGGCGATGAGCACGGTGAGAAAATCCAAGAATCCATCGAGAAGCTCGAGGGCTATGAAGTTCTACAATACTCGGATAGAACCTTCCTCATGCACCTTGGAGGCAAAATCGAGGTCAAAAGCAAGTCTCCTCTCAAGACCAGAGATGAACTCTCTATGGCTTACACTCCTGGAGTGGCTCGAGTGTGCACAGCGATTCACCGAGACCCTGCCAAAGCTTGGTCTCTCACCATCAAACGAAACACCGTCGCGATCGTGAGTGATGGAACCGCCGTATTGGGCTTAGGCAACATAGGGCCAGAAGCAGCGATGCCTGTGATGGAGGGTAAAGCCATGCTCTTTAAAGAATTTGGAGAAGTTGATGCCTTTCCCATATGCCTCGATACGACAGACCCCGACGAAATCGTCTCCATCGTCAAAGCCTTAGCCCCTACCTTTGGAGGAGTCAATCTAGAAGACATCGCCGCCCCAAACTGTTTCGAGATTGAAAGGCGTTTAAAACAAGAGACCAACATCCCCATCTTTCACGACGACCAACACGGAACCGCCGTCGTGATGACCGGAGCGCTCATCAATGCCTTAAAGATCGTTAACAAAAAAGCCGAAAATCTAAAAGTTGTGGTGAGTGGTGTCGGTGCCGCCGGAACCGCCTGCAGCCGAATGATGATGAACTTAGGTATTTTCAACATCATCGGTGTGGATAGTAAAGGGATTCTTCATCGAGACCGAGATAACCTCAACGACGAAAAGAAAGCCTATGTCGAAATGTCTAACCCTGAGAACGTAAAAGGAAGCATCCACGACGCCATGAAGGGAGCCGATTTATTTGTGGGCCTTTCAGCCCCAGGCGTGATCGATGTTCCCGACCTTAAAAACATGAATGTTGACCCGATCGTCTTCGCCATGGCCAATCCAACTCCAGAGATCATGCCTGAGATTGCATCTCCCCATGTCGCCGTCATGGCCACGGGAAGAAGCGATTACCCTAATCAAATCAACAACGTCCTGTGTTTCCCTGGACTCTTCCGTGGAGCTCTAGATTGCCAAGCCACTGATATCAACGAGGCCATGAACATGGCCGCCGCTAGGGCGATCGCCAATGTCATTGAAGAGGATTCCCTCTTCCCCGGATACATCATCCCAAGTGTTTTCGACCGCAATGTCGCTCCTGCCGTGACTCACGCTGTCGTAGAGGCCGCCATTCAAACTGGAGTGGCTCGCCGGGTTCCCGGGAATTTCCACAGTTAATTGCTGAAGCCAACATCATCCTAAACCTTATCCACAATGGAAGAGCAAGAACGATCTGAAGACTCACTTAGCTTCATTTATCTTCTCCACGATGGTAGTTTTGACTCCGCGCTTTTGGAGAATCTCCAATTCCAAGGCTCCATCGACCCCATAGAACTTCACCGAGGTCACCGACCTCCCGAAGGCGCCCGCGTTTGGATGTGGCTTGGAGACGATGACATTCGTGAAAACTGGCACCTCATCATCAACAAGAAATGGGAAGTCGGACTCCTCCCCCATCCCGATGCACCTCTTCTACGGGAAAGGTTTAAATTAGATAAAAACCCAGTTCACTGTATGGAGAAGCTTCTTGTAGCAGAGGTAGTTCCAACCGACATGATGGAGTGCAATGAAATGGTTGTTCTCTCCTCTGTCGATATTGGAGACCGAGAGCTCGATGCCCGTGATGACCTTTCCTTTGAAAGGCGCTGGTCGACAACCCAACGAATGCTTCTTCACCTGGGCTCCCTGTGCCTCAAATCCTACTCAATCCTGACTGGAAAAGAACAGCTCATCAAAGGCTCCTTCATCTCTCTATCCGTCACGATGGGAGGCCTTCATGGCTGGGCCTACCGGTTCATTCGACAAGAAGACCAACCTGAAAACGATGGCCGACTCCTCCTGGTTTCTCTGGCTCCAGGCAGTGTGATGGAACTCGGCACCCTTCTCCTTCGCTACCTTTGGTGGGGGAGATTCCCCGTTAAAAATCTACCTGAGGGGATTGGGGTCGTCCAAACCCAGAGCGTTGAAATCTCTTCTCCCAAAGCTGTCCATTTTAATCTAGACGGAATCGCCCTCGGGTCTCGGTCCATTCGATGTGAGGTTCTTCCCGGTCGATTACCTCTCTTGGGCCACAGTGACCCAACAAAGACACAGGTTGTTCCAAAAGAACAAATTCGAATGAACCGGGTCCCCTCTGACCCAGAAGTTTTCAAATTAGGGGGGAGATCTCTACCTTTCTTTGCCAATGCTGCAGAGAGCGATTTTAAGGGTTTGTTCAAAAACCTGAGAGACACCGCCCAAACCTCCAATACTTTTCTCACCTTGATGGTGATGAGCGTTCTCCTAGCGATGACTGGCCTCTACGCCAACTCTGCCCCAGTCATCATCGGCGCCATGATTCTAGCTCCACTCATGGCACCCATTATCTCTATGGCCATGGGCCTAGCCCGGGCAGACGAAACCCTCCTCAAAGCTTCAGCCTTTACTCTCGCAAGGGGCATCGGACTTGCTTTAGGCTGCTCTATCATCATGACCTGGCTAACCCCTTTGAAGCTCATGACCCAAGAGATGGCATCTCGCACGTCACCCAACTTGTTGGACTTGGTCGTCGCCGTCATCTCTGGGGCAGCTGGCGCCTATGCCAATACAAAAGAAGAAGTCGCCAAAAGCCTCGCCGGAGTGGCGATAGCCGTAGCACTAGTTCCTCCCCTAGCAGTTATGGGCATCGGCCTTGGTTGGGCCGAGTGGGACATGGCCTTTGGCTCCATGCTCCTCTTTTCTACCAACCTCGTCGGCATCACGCTTTCTGCCTCTATCACCTTCCTCGTCTGTGGGTTCGCTCCATTTAATCGAGCAAAAAAAGGCATGATCTGGTCGGTCTCGCTTCTGCTTTTAGTTGCCATCCCCCTCTCTTTCTCCTTTGGAAAACTGATGGACAAGGGAAAGCTCTTCAATGAATTTCATGGAGAAATAGAACTCTTAGGGAAAAACGTTGAAGTCATACCCGAAGATATCGTGCCTGGTTCTCCTCCGACTCTGATGATGACCCTGATATCAGAAAAGCCCCTCGACGAATCTCACGTCGAGGCCCTGAAGGGCGAGATTCAGAATAAGATGAACAAGGAGGTCCGCCTCGAAGTTCGATTCATCCTTCGACGCTGATCCTTTATCTTAGGTTCAACTATCTGGGTAATTCTCCTGACGAAAAGAAATGCAATCCTCTTTCCAAGAAGCAACCACCGGCTGTAGCTTTTTAATCATGAGCTCACCTTCGGGAGAATCTACTAAATTATTCATCTCATAAGGGTCGCTCTCCAAATCAAACAGCATCGTCGGACGATTCTCTTCGTCCTCGATTGTGAGCTTCCAGCTTCCCTCTCTCACCATACACCAGTTGTTGAGGCTCGAAAATGCTCTAGTTGGGCTTTTGGGATCTTTTAATAAAAAAGCTCGACTTCTTTCCAATAGTCCCTCGGAAGCTTCGACTCCAGCTAAATCCATCAGTGTTGGCATATACGAAGAGGAGTCGACAGGTTCATCAATGACAAGGCCTTCTGGAACACCCGGCCCAGCGAGAATGAATGGGATGCCTGCAGACTCTTCATAAGAAACACATTTCCCATTGAGATCGTGGCTTCCAGCCAAGTCCCCATGATCAGCCGTGAACAGAACCAACGTGTCTTCTAGGACACCCTTTTCCTCAAGAGCATCTAAGATTCTGCCAACATTTGCATCAACTTGAGTGCACAAGGCATAGTAACAACGTAGATACTCATGGATGTCTTCTCCGTATCGCCGATAATCTGGATCTCTCTCAACTGGCTGAGGGCTTTTAGGTGAGTGCGTACGAATGTATGGACACTTACCACTGTAATTGGGTCTCGGTGTGACTTCACGCCCACGATAAGCTCGGTCATATTTAGGGCTTGGTTGCTCAGGGTAATGTGGTGCTTGAAAACCAACGACGGCCATGAAAGGGCCCTCATCGGCCATAGCTCCTAACCGCTCGATGGCAATATCACCGGTGACATCTGTCCGGTGCTTTTCAAAACGGTGCTCTTTGCCTTCTTCATCATAAAAACATACATCTTGGTAAAAACCATTGTAGCATTGATACCCAATGAAATTTTCAAAACCACCTCGATGCTCAACAGGAATCGGTTGGTTTCCATTTCCACCGACATGCCATTTTCCTATAAATCCTGTTCCGTAACCAGCCTTTTTGAAATCCTCAACAAGGGTATGCCCACCCTTTGGGAAAACACAACCATTCCCCATCGCACCAGTTTCCAAACCATAACGCCCCGTCACCAGATTGACTCTGAAAGGAGAGCATACTGGTGTAGCTGAATAACCAGAACGGAAATGTGCCCCTCTTCCAGCCAGTCGATCAAGGTTAGGCGTATCGACATCAGGATTGCCCATGCACCCCAAAGCAAAACGCAACTGTTGGTCAGCAAAAATAACAAGCACGTTCGGAGATTTTGGCATCTTAAAATAATCTTTGAAAAAAAGTGATTCTATAGCAAGATGATATGGACAAAGCACATTCAATTCAAATAAAAATTCAGAAGTCTCTTTTGGGAGCTCCAACGAAGGATTCCCCCGCACCCTAACTCAACGACCTCCTCAAACACCCACCCATATGACTCATTCTAAAAACCCTAACCCAAAAGCCTCCTTTCTCAGTCCCCCTGTCATCCAGATGACCCAAGACCTTGGTTTCATCGTTAGCATCGAAGTTAATGCACTGTGCCTAGGCCATGTTGAGTGGGGACTCAAAGAAGATCAGCTCGATAGGATTTCCAAGCCACTTTTTGGAGGTTTGGTCAAAGCTGAAGACGAATGCATCGTCGTTCATGTGAAGCTTGAAGATGACATCGACCCAGGACAACCCATTTTTTACCGAATCGTTGGAGTTCCCATCAACTTTGAGAGCGCCTACCATATCCACCATGGTGAACCTTTTGCAACTGAGGTCAGAGCACTGGCTTTACCTCATCCCACACTAGAGAGCGTGACCCTCGGGGTGGTGAACGACACCCACCATTTTCAAAAAGTCATCCCTGAGCTGGCCCAACATCTAGAGCAATTCAGTCCTGATTTATTAGTCTGGAATGGTGACGTGTGCCATGAATTTAATGAAGAGCGAGACCTCACCTCCATTTTACTCAGCCCAGGAGCATGTGGTCCGACCTCATCTTCAGGAGGATGGGCCTCTAAAAGGCCTCTTCTCTTTGTGCCGGGCAACCACGATGTGAGAGGCATGAAAGCCAAACAGCTTCCAAAAGTTTTCCCTCCAAACTCAAATCCAGAACTCCCCCACAATAAATCATTTCGCTTGGGGCCTTTGGCCATCATCACCCTCGATGCCGGCGAAGATAAACCCGACAACCACCCTGTCTTTGCCGGAACGGCCGCCTATGAGCCCTACCGCAAACTGCAGCGAGAGTGGCTAGAAGAACAGCTCGCCCTTCCTCATATTGCCTCAGCCCCCTACAAGCTCGCATTCTGTCATATTCCCCTTCGTGGATTAGATGGAGACGGCGACGGAACAGAACTTGAAGAGCCAGCCAATTTCTCAGGAGAAGGAGCAAAAGAGTGGCTGCCTCTCCTCGTGAACTCACAGTTCAATGGAGTCGTTAGTGGCCACACCCATGAATACAGGATCACTCCCCCAGATCAAAATACTCCAATTTACCAAATTGTTGGTGGTGGGCCTGGACCTAAGCAAGCCACCGTCATCAAAATTGAGGCCTCTCACTCCTCCCTCAATGTTGAGATTCGAAACCTTAATAATGAGGTAGTCTTAAAGGCAGAACTGAGTTAACACCCGTCTCAGCTCACAACCTTTCCTTTCTATTTAACCACACAGCCATCTACGATGAACCTCATTTGTCACGGTCGGAACCACACAAACTCAACCTCGGAGAAACACCCACACCTGCAAATATAGACAAACCTTTAAAGTTAGCTTATTTCATTCAATTCATATTGAGAATCAAAGTTTAGGAAAAATACCTTCCGTCCTTGTAGACGGCAACATTTTAGCTCACCAACTATCTGTTCTAAAAGGAGAGGCCAAAAGACCTTCTCGATTGTAAAGGTTGATGCCTCTAGGGTTCTGACAAAAACCAAAGCGAAGAGCTACGGGAGCAGAAACTTTCTCACTTCGCACCACCACTTGGTCGCCTTCAATGACTGCTTCGGCTAAATGAAAAACCTTGTCTTCTCCAGCGACCGCAAACCCCATCAATGTGCCATCCTCGATCACCTGAGTCGGTTTTTGTCCTTCTTTCAAACCAACAACGAGGCCTCCACCAAGGTGTTTAAAATCCAGAAACACCTTGTCTCCATCAATCTTGTGCCCTTTGTATAGGGGCCCTGAGTAAACGAGGTCTTTCTTTCCATAATTCTTAGCCATAGCCCAAAGAGCCAAACGATTTCCCACATCCGATTTATTTTTTGGATGGATATCTCTTGCGTTACCTATATCACAAATAACAGCCATTCCGGTATCCTCTACGGCTTCCAAGGTTTGGAGTTGAGCTTCCCTTAATCGAGCCCAACCATCTCCTTGGCCTGGATTTTTAGAAATCCCTTTGAAGTCTGCTAATTGAACAAAATAGAAGGAAAGCGGTTGAGACCAAATCTTTCTCCAACCTTCAATGAGAGCGACTTTTTTCTTCAGGTAAGTCACTCCTTCCGATCCATTGCTTTCGCCTTGATACCAAATGACTCCTCTCATTGCGAAAGGCACAATTGGGTGAACCCTATAAAAGAAAATTCGACAAGGTTGTTGATGGTGAGCCGATGGCTGAAAATTTGGCATCACAGGAAAATCAGGAACATAACGACCCTCTTCCAACGAAACCAAGGCTTTCTTTTTCCAGATCTCATAATTCTCCGAGTGGGAATTCATAAACTCATTCACTTTGTCTTTGTAGACGTCCAAACTTGGGTCCAGCAGAGCCACTTCCTTAGCTAATTTATCCATCTCTGGGTGCAATTCTTTCGCTAGTTCGAATCCCTCAGGGGAGATCCAAGGCTCGATCCTCGTTCCTCCCCACGCAGAATTGATCAAGCCAATAGGCACGCCCAATTCACGATGCAGGCGAACTCCATAATGAAAACCAACAGAAGAAAAACCCATTTGTGGGTGATCACATGATACCCAGTTCAGGTCCAAGTCTTTGACCGGAACCCCTGAAGCCTTCTTGGGTGTCGTCATGAGACGAATATTGGGGTACTCCCATTTGATATTTTTTCCATCAGTTCTCGCTAACGACCACTCCATATTGGACTGCCCAGTACAAAACCAAACCTCTCCAACTAGAACGTTTTTCACAATAACCTTTCCAACTCTAAGCTCACGGTTTTCCGCAGAAGCCTCCATCGGGTCCAATGAAACTTTCCAAGCTCCCGCATCGTCAGCAACAACCTCCTTGTTTTGCCCACCAAAGCTCACGATTACTTTTTCTCCGGCTTCAGCCCAGCCCCAAACGGGAACAGGCATTTCACGCTGAAGGACCATTCCATCACTGAACACTCCCGCCAGCTTCACATCAGCCATAAGAGCCGTGCAGCACAGCATCACGCAGAAAAACACTTCTACAGTTCGTCTCATGGAATTCTCCAAATAAAAAGTTCTTTACACAAACCTCTTCTTTTGAGGTTCTGATTTTAAATCACTTATTTAGGCCGAGCCCAACAATTCAGTCAGAGCATCCTTGAAGCCCGCCAAGACCTCTGGTAATCCATCGGGATTCTTGCCTCCAGCCTGAGCCAGATCGGGAGAGCCTCCCCCTCCTCCTTGAATATGTTTGCCTAAGGGCTTCAATATTTTTCCCGCGTTCACGCCTTTCTCTTTCACCCATGATTTAGGGAAGGCGATGAGTACATTTGCACGACCAGGGCCTTTGCAGGCCAATAGAATCGGTAGGTTGTCGTGCTTTGCTCGAACAGCTTCTGCAGCTGTTCGTAAGTCCCCAGCTTCAGCTCCATCCAGAATCTCAGCTAAATAAGGATTGTCTCCAATCATCGGTAGATCTGCCATTTTTTGCTCAAGGTCACCCAGCACCATCTCTCGCTTAATTCTTGCCATTTCTTTACGCATAGCTTGGTGATCATCTTGAAGCTGAGCGAGCCTCTCACACAATCCGCCTGGTTGAGCTTGAATCTGATGAGTCGCTTCCCGCAATTCTTTTCGTGAACTAAACAAGTGATCGAGTGCCGCTTTTCCTGTGATCGCCTCGATTCGTCGAATTCCAGATGCGACAGAAGACTCTCCTTGAATCACAAAAGCCATTGCTTCACTCGTGTTCACAAGGTGAGTTCCCCCACATAGCTCGACAGACTCTCCCTCAACGCTCACCACGCGAACTGTGTCTCCATATTTCTCTCCAAAGAGTGCCGTGACACCCTGTGCTTTCGCTTCATCCAAACTCGTCGTGTGATCTCCAACGGGCCTAGCTTTTTGAATCATAGCATTCACCTTTGACTCAACTTCTAGCAACTGATCTTTGCTAACGGCCTCGTGATGAGGAAAATCAAAACGTAAGTGAGTAGGGCCCACCCAAGAACCTCTTTGCTCTGCGTGCTCGCCAATGACTTCTTTCAGAGCTTTATGAAGCAAGTGTGTGCTCGTGTGGTTTGCCTGAACCTTAGTTCGACGCTCACCATCCACCCTTTGAAGAATCAGCATCTCAGAACTGGGCTCAAAACTAGCTTCTGGGTCTAGAATCAGAGTGCGTTGCCCCTCAACAATCTGGCAGTCTAGAACAGCAACACTGTTACCTTCCACTTCGATGCTGCCCGAGTCACCTACCTGGCCCCCTGATTCACCATAAAAAAGGCTATTCTCTAGAACCAAGAGCAATTGGCCTTCGGCTGTTTTCGCCCAAGACATGATCGAGCTCTCACCGACCAGTGCATCGTACCCAGAAAACCTCTGCTCTCCTTCTTTGAGTCGGTTCCAATGTAAACCTGCCAATTGACCCGTTTTGAACATCGAGGCACTACGTGCTTTTTCACGTTGTTCTTCCATGCAGGCTTCAAAAGCAGCTTCATCAATTTTAAGTCCTTCTGCCTCTGCCATCACCTCTGTTAGGTCGAGGGGAAAACCAAAGGTGTCATAAAGTTTAAAGGCCGCGTCACCCGGAACCTTGCCCTCAGCTTTCCATTTATCACGAGATTGATCAAAAAGAGCAATCCCTTTTTCGATCGTCTTCAAAAAGCCTTGCTCCTCTCTCTCAATAATTTGGAGAGTGCGCTCCTTTTTCTCTAACAGAGCTGGATAAGCCTGACTATAAAGGTCGAACACAACTTGAGCCAAATCCCCTAAAATTGAGGATCGAAGCCCCAGCATCCAAGAGTGCCGGATCGCTCGGCGCATGATGCGACGAAGAACATAACCCCTTCCTTCATTTGATGGCAAGATCCCATCGGTGATCAAAAATGTCGCAGCTTTTCCGTGATCTGCCAAAACTCGATGCGAAACACCTGGCTCACCCTGGTCATAAGCTCTTCCGGTGAGCGTGGCGACTTTCTCTAAAAGAGGAATAAATAAATCAGTATCATAATTACTGGGCTGGCCATTGACCACGGCGGCGAGTCTTTCTAAACCCATCCCAGTGTCGATGCAAGGGTTCGGCAAAGGCAGTCGCGAGCCATCAGCTTTTTGCTCATATTGCATAAAAACCAAATTCCATATTTCGAGGTATCTGTCACAGTCGCAATAAAGGTCACACTCTGCTCGACAACAACCAACCGATGGGCCCTGATCAAAATGGATTTCCGAACAAGGACCACAAGGGCCCGTGTCGCCCATGGCCCAGAAGTTGTCTTTGTCACCCATTTTAACAATGCGCTCAGGAGGAAGCCCTGCCACCTGCTTCCAGATTTCTCCAGCTTCATCATCGCTGTCATGAATCGTGATGAAGAGTTTTTCTTGATCCAACTTCATCTCTTCTGTCAGAAATGACCAGGCATGCTCGATAGCTCCTTGCTTGAAATAATCTCCAAAAGAAAAATTGCCCAGCATCTCAAAAAAAGTGTGGTGACGGGCTGTCTTACCAACATTTTCCAAATCATTGTGCTTTCCCCCAGCGCGAACACATTTCTGAGAGGTGGTCGCACAAGGTACCTTCCGAGGCATCTGCCCAGTGAAGATGTCTTTAAATTGGTTCATCCCAGCATTGGCAAACATCAGGGTTTTATCACCTTCTGGAACCAAAGATGAGCTAGAAAGGAGGGTGTGCCCTTTGCTTTCAAAGAATTTAAGAAAAGCCTGGCGGATATCGGAAGCGTTCATGGACATCGTTCAAATGTGTTGTGGGCCTTATAAATCGATGCTTAACTTTCCCACAGCATCAGATTCCACAGCATGAGAAAACCAACTCGACAGCCCTACTCGTACCTTAGAGTTTTATGATCTGAGCCAGAGAGTATCATTTCAGCTATTCTAGAGGCCCCAAGACCAACTTTTTGTTATTTTTTTCTATCAATCATGATTTCTGTTTAGGCCCTGAGCCTAAGCAAAGCTCTATTTATCTTTGAATCATTCAAACCCACGATTCTTTGAGCTTTATGGAGAAGCTCTCTTTTTATTGACGGCTGTCGGCCTTACGTCCTTAGCTTGGGTGGTATTTGGTCATTGGAACCTAGGCAACCCCTCCTCCTCAGGGGAGACCTACCTCTACTTTCAAGGCTTTAAGTGGGACAGCTTACACACGATTCTCTCTCAGATTCGCTCGCCTGGGTACCCCTTATTCCTAATCATTTGTCATGATGTTCTTGGGGGAACCGGAGTTGTTCCCCTCATGCAAGGCTTGGCCATTTTGTTAGGCATCAGTTTCTGGTGCCACGAATTGAAACCTTACCTACCCATGGCCGCTCGAGCAGGGGTTTTTCTCACCTGCTGCGCCTCTATACCCATGTCATATATCAACTGCATGCAGTCAGATGCCATGGGCTTTGCCTTATCTCTCATGGCCATCGCTTCATTTCTTAGGGCACAACGATCAGGGTGGAGCCCTCGTTACACTTTGCTGTTGGCCCTATTCACTTTTTTGGCCCTCATGGTTCGACCAAGCTCAATCTACCTCTACCCAGCCTTTGCTTCAGTGTTGATCGTTCTATTAGGTTTTCATTACCGGAAAACCCTGATCTCTGTCATGATTTTAGCTGCTCCACTTTTTCTTTTTTTAGCCCTTCGATACATTGTCACAGGAGATCTTGGCGTTGTCTCCTTCGCAGGTTTTAGCCTCAGTGGTATCGCCGTTCAATTTCTAGAACCAGGTCATCTCGAATCCTTGCCCAACCACTTGCTGCAAATGGGTAACTGGATTATCGAAAAGCGAGAAACCATGAATTTTCACCCCAGTCATCCCGATTATTTCGATCAAATCAAATACCATGTGGTCAAACCTTTTTGGGATGAACGAAACGACCTTTCATGGCTCGACTTTAATGCTCAACTCATGGTCTTATCGAAAACCGTTATCTTGGCATCGCCCATGTCATACCTAGATGTCATCAAAGGTCACCTCTCCTACCTCTGGATTGGATTTCATTACCACACCCCCATGGCTTTTCTCTTTCGCTATGGCTTAGGGTTTCTCTTGGTGATTAAATGTTGGTTTGGTTGGCCAAAACTTTGTTGGAACTGGGAGATCTGGCTTCCGATCACTTTAACATTGGCTTGCCTCTTTTTCTCCAACCTCATCACCTGTTTGGTCATCGCTCCGCTCTCTCGATACCTGATGTTTTACAATGCACCTTTCTGCTGCTTGTGGATTGGATATATCATCTTTTGGCTCTTCCATATCACCAAAGCGACCGAGACAACCTTAAAGCCCTTGGTAATCATCATTATTGGGACAGGTGCTTCCGCACTTCTTTGGATCGTTCTTTTCTATCCCCCAGTGAGATCAACTCTCAAAGGCACTCTCTACAATCCCACTGTTCTTCTCTTCCCAATCATAGTCGTTAGCGCTCTTCGCTTAGGGGTCTATATTTATAGCAAATCAATAAAAAAAACACTTTAAATTTAGGACGCTACTTTTTTATAGCTCTTACCAATTCCCCCAATCTTGAAGCTCCATCAAATGAAGCGTTCACCACTCTAAAACCAAATGCCAAACAATTAATCCTCAATCATGACAAGGCTAACTCATATTTTCACCCTTCGTGATTCCCAAAAAACAACATCATCCACAAAACTTACTCATAGCCCGCAGGCTAAATCCATTACCATATCAATGACATCATAAACTCTCGCTTGCTTCCCTACATCATCCGTCGACTCCTCTTCATGATCCCGACTTTGATCGGGATCACCATCGTTTGCTTCACCTTGATTCAGATGGTTCCCGGTGGGCCAGTCGAACAATATCTAAGTCGAATCAGTGGAGCCGAATCCCTACAAGGGGCCAACGCCAACAACACCATCAGCCAAGAAGAAGTGGCCATTGTCAGAGCCTACTACGGATTTGATCGCCCTGCCATTGAACGCTATTTTTCCTGGCTGTGGAACCTGCTCCACTTGGATTTTGGAGATTCCTACTTCTACGAAGAGCCTGTTTGGGATGTTGTCACCGAAAGGATGCCCATCTCTCTCTTCTTCGGCCTGACGTCATTTCTTCTGTCCTACGCCGTTTGCATTCCTCTAGGGATTTTCAAGGCCGTCAAAAAAGATACATGGGCTGATACTCTGAGCTCAATCCTCATTTATATTGGCTACGTCATGCCGGCCTATGCCCTTGGGGTTCTCCTCATCATCCTTTTCTGCGGAGGGAGTTACCTCGACTGGTTCCCCCTTGGAGGAGTGATGTCAGGCTCTTTTGAAGAGTTAGGGTTTTTATGGGGCATTTTGGACTTCATGCACCACATGATTCTGCCCATGATTTGCTTTATGGCTGGAGAGTTCGCCGTTCTCACGATTCTCATGAAAAACAGTCTTCTCGAAGAAATTCACAAAGAGTACATTCGAACCGCTCTCCTTAAAGGAAGTAGTCGACTCCGAGCCGTTATGGTCCATGGCCTGCGCAACGCCCTCATTCCAATCGCGACTCGATTATCAGAAATCTTCACCCTTGTCTTTGCTGGAGCTCTTCTCATCGAACGAGTCTTTGACATTGATGGAATGGGCCTCCTCTTCTACAATTCGATTGTTCGTCGTGATTATAATGTCGTTTTAGGCCTCATCGTGATGACGAGTTTTTTATCTTTAGTCGGGCGACTCTTCTCTGACCTCCTCTATGCCTTGGTCGATCCAAGGATCCGCTTCAAGTGAAAGTTTCTGAACTCACAAGCCGGAGATGGCGAAACTTCAAATCTCTGAGGCGCGCCTACATCTCTCTCATCTTTTTAACCATCAGCTTTCTCGCTTCTCTAGCCTCTCCTCTGTGGGTCAATGAAAAACCCCTGATCTTCTCTTGGCAAGGCAACATCTACACCCCCATCTTCAGTTTCTATGCCGATGACGACTTCGGGGGAAGCTTCAAAACCGAAGCCAATTACCGTCAGCTTTTTGATAGCCCAAGCTTCAAAAAGGACCTTGCTTGGTCCATATTTCCCATCATATCACACGACCCTCTTGAGCAGAACCTAACTGGAGATGAGCCTCCTCCCCATCCTCCATCAACTCTGCACTTACTAGGGACCGATACCCACGGTCGAGATGTTCTAGCTCGACTCATCTACGGATATCGAAATGGCATGGCCTTCTCCCTCCTTCTAACCTTGATCACCGGAGTTCTCGCCATCGTGATTGGAGGCATTCAAGGCTATCTTGGTGGGAAAGTCGATTTTCTAACCCAACGCTTCATCGAGGTTTGGTCCTCCCTTCCCTTTTTGTATGTGGTTATCGCTATCGGCAGCTTCATGGGTCGAGGGTTCACGATGCTCCTTTTGGTAATGGCCATCTTTGGATGGATTGGACTATCTTATTACATGCGGGGAGAATTTCTTAAACTAAAAAACCAAAACTATGTCTTGGCATGCCGAGTCGCCGGCATTGGCAATCGACGGATTTTCTTCAATCACATTTTACCTAACGCTCTCACACCCCTGGTCACCTTCATCCCCTTTGCCGTGATCGGAGGCATCTCTTCACTAACAGCTCTCGACTTTTTAGGCTTCGGCCTCAATCCACCCACCCCTTCTTGGGGAGAGCTCCTCTCCATTGGCCTCGACAACCGCTTCGCTCCGTGGATAGCCATATCAACCATCGTGGCCCTATTCATCACTCTCCTTCTCACGGCTTTTGTCGGAGAAGGTGTTCGTGAGGCTTTTGATCCCAAAGGAGGCCAAAAGTGAGCCCGCCTCTCCTCGAAGTTAGTGACTTGTCTTTAGGCGTTCAGACACCTGAAGGCCTCCTTCAACTCACCGACCGAGTTTCATTTTCCATCGATGAAGGAGAGATGGTCGCCTTAGTTGGAGAGTCAGGCTGTGGAAAAAGCATCACAGCCATGGCCATCGCCGGCCTTCTCCCTGACCCCGGTGGTGTGAAAGTTCATGGCCAAGTTCTCCTAGATGGGAATGATCTATGGCAAGGTTCTGATGAAAACTGGCAAAGCCTCAGGGCCAGCACTCTCTCCATGATTTTCCAAGAACCATCTTCCGCCCTAAACCCGCTGATCCCCATTGCTGCTCAAATGGCAGAGGTTTATTCTCTAAAAAAACTCCCCCTTGAGCCTCAGCGTCTGCAGGAGAGCCTAACAGAGGTCGGTATTCCTGATCCTCAGCGAATCTTGAAAAGTTACCCCCATGAACTCAGTGGAGGCATGCTGCAAAGGGTGATGATCGCGATGGCCCTTTTACTCAAACCCCGCCTCATCATTGCCGACGAGCCCACCACCGCCTTAGACGTTACTGTTCAAGCACAAGTGATGGACATCCTTAAGCGACTTCAACGAGAACACGGAACCTCCATTCTCCTCATCACCCATAACCTTGGTTTAGTTGCCCAGTATGCCAAATCATTGTACGTCATGTACGCGGGGAGGATTGTCGAAGGAGCTCTCGTTAAAGATTTCCTCCACCAACCACTCCATCCATACTCCCATGGCTTACTTGGAGCCCTACCACAACTCGACGGACGCCCCCTAAAGGCCATCGATGGCTCCGTCCCTCCTCCAACCGAGTTCACCGAAGGATGCCGCTTTGCTCCTCGTTGCCCACACCATCAGGATCTCTGTCAAAAAATACCCCCATGGAAGTCTAGGAAAAATGGACAGATGGGCGGCTATGCCTGTATCTTAGAGGAGACATCTTGATTCTTCAGGGCAAGGGAGTTCATTGCCATTATGAAATTCGGGGAGGGCTCTTCGGTAGAATCAAAGGAGCTGTCCACGCCGTGAATGGGGTCGACCTCCACCTTAGGGATGGAGAAGCTCTTGGTATTGTCGGCGAATCAGGCTGTGGAAAAAGTACTCTGGGAAGGGCTCTTGTTGGCCTAGAACCCCTTCAAAAAGGAGAGGTCTTACTCAAAGGCAAAGCTTTAAATGCCAAGCAAACTCATCAAGAGGAAATGGAGGCGAGGAGAAGTTTACAAATGATTTTCCAAGACCCCGTCACCTCTCTAAATCCAAGACTCACCATTTTTGAAACCCTCAGCGAGCCCATGCTGGTTCACGGCCTTTGTTCAAAAGAGAATGCTAGAGAACGCGTCACGAAACTTCTTCAAAAAGTTGAATTAAGTTCTGATGCCATGGACCGCTACCCCCACGCCTTTTCAGGAGGGCAACGACAAAGAATCAGCATCGCCAGAGCTTTGGGCCTAGAACCAAAAGTTCTCATTTGCGATGAAGTTGTTTCCGCCTTAGATGTTTCAGTTCAAGCCCAAATTCTACAACTTTTGCAAAAGCTCAAAAAAGAAGAGGGCATGGCCATGATCTTCATCTCACATGACCTTGCCGTCGTCCGACAACTTTGCGACCGGTTGATGGTTCTCTACCTAGGAGGTGTCGTCGAACAAGGCCCATGTCAGGATATTTTCAATCAACCCCGGCACCCCTACACTCGAGCCCTACTAGATGCCATCCCATCTCTCGACCCAGAACGCCCTCCAAAGCTACTAAAAGGAGAGCGCCCCTCTGCCCAAAACCTGCCTTCTGGATGTTCTTTCCAAAGCCGTTGCGAACATTCCACAGATGCCTGCAAACTCCCCCCGAAGTTAGATTCATCCGAATACGGGTGGGCTTGCCACCACCCACTTGCCCCGAACTCACAAAAGACTTAACCTCTGTCTGGTAAAAGTAAGATTCTCTTTCTCTTTAAGCAATAAGTTCATGTATCGCGTCCTCTCATCACTCCTTCTCGCCTTATGGCTGCTCACACCTCTGACAGCCCTCGAATTTCCCGAGAAACATGAACTTGATGAAAGGGAGTATCGCCGCTTCACTTTGGAGAATGGCCTCAAGGTGATTCTGGTTCATGACCCTAAACTGAATAAGTCTTCGGCAGCCATGGACGTTGCCGTTGGGTCACTCTCAGACCCCAAAGAACACCAAGGGCTCGCGCACTTCTTGGAACACATGCTCTTCCTTGGAACTCGTAAGTACCCAGATGAGAAAGATTATCACAACTTCTTGAGGTCCCGTGGTGGCTACAACAACGCCTTTACTGCAGGAAACCATTCCAATTACCACTTCCAAATCCATCATGATGCCTTTGAGGGAGCTTTGGATCGTTTTGCGCAATTTTTCATTGCCCCCCTATTTAACCCTGAATTTTCAAAAAGAGAAATTCAGGCCGTTCATAATGAACACCAACGCAATTTGATGGAAGACAGTCGACGTCAGTACCAACTACTCAAACAGTTTGTCGATCCAGAGCACCCAGAAAAACACTTTTCTACTGGAAACGAAGAAACCCTCAAAAATGTTACTCCAGAGGTACTGAGAGCTTTTTATGACCAACACTATAGCGCCAATCGAATGGCCTTGGCTCTTTACTCTCAAAACAACCTCGATTGGATGGAAGCTCAGGTGAAAGAAAAATTCTCCGCCGTTCCCAACCGAAAACTGAAAACCATCCGCTACCCAGAAAACTTTGTCAACGAATCGAAAGCCCTTCGGGTCCTTCACATGAAACCCGTCAAAGATCTTCGAGAGATGACTTTGATCTTCCCTTGGCCAAGCCTAGATCAGCACTTTTTTTCCCAACCAGGAGGACTCATTGGAACCATACTAGGGCATGAAGGAAAAGGAAGCTTGTTGTCCCTATTGAAATCCCAGGGGCTAGCCACTGGCCTTTCGGCAGGCGGCTACGGCAACACCTCTGACTATGCCACCTTCTACCTTAGCGTCGACCTCACAACAAAGGGCTTAGCAGAACATGCCAAAGTTTTGGATATGATTTTTGGCGCCATCTCTCACCTAAAAGAAAAAGGCTACCCACACAGAGCTTTTGAAGAAGAACGCCATGTTCAACAACTGGCAAAAGTTTTCAAATACAGAGGAGAAGGTGCTGGAGCCGCCACAAACCTTGCCGGTCGTCTAAATAGATACCCAATGGATTGGGCTGAACTTTACGACTTTCGCCTCACAGAAAAAGATCCAAAAGCCTATTCCATCTTCCTAAATAAACTTGTTCCAGAAAGAGCCATCCTCCTTCTTATGGATCGCAGCCTAGAAACCGACCAAAAAGAAGAGTATTATGGAACAGAGTTCAAAGCTTATGAATCCAAAGAGCTCTTCGATGTTGCAAAAAAAGCTGACGTTCCCGCAGGCTTTCATTTTCCTTTAGCTAACCCCTTCCTCCCCAAAAAGGCGGTTGCTCTCCCCGAAGTTCCCGTCACTCTGATCGACGATCAACGAATGAAATTGCTATACCAGCAGGACACTACTTTCCGCAAACCCAAGGTCACTCTCTTTGCTCGCTTCAATTTCCCTACATCTCGAGTCAACCTTGATTTCTCCACTCGCCTTTCACTGGCCATCACCTGTCTCAATGAGCAACTCAATGAGCTAACTTACCCTGCACATATGGCAGACTTATCCTTCTCCTTGAGAGGTAATCACGAAGGCGTTACTCTAAGTTGCTCTGGCTACGACGACAGCTTCAAACCTCTTCTCGATCGAGCACTGCCCCTATTAGTCAATCTTGAGCTTGAAGAAGGCCGATTCGATGCTCTTTTTGAAAAAATGAAAAGAGGGCTTGATAATTTTCAATTATCTCAGGCCTATGATCACGTTCGCTGGGCCTCAAGGCAATATCGAACAGAAACGGTTTTCTCTCCTGAAGACAAAATTAGTGCCATCCAAAACATTGATTTTCCTTCCATGAAACGCTTCATCCAATCCTTATGGCAAGGCGTTTACATGGAATCCCTCGTTCATGGGAATCTCACTCAGCTACAAGCTCAAGAGTCTATTGAACGCATCTGGAAAGACCTTGGAGCCAAAGCCTTAACCAAAGGCGAAGACTTGATGAAGCAAGGTTTTCTCGTTCATCAAAAAGAAACCAAAAGTGTCTTTCAAAAGAAACTCCAAACCAACAATTCTGTTTTTCGAAAAGACATCTTTTTAGGCCCTGATAGCCCAGAGCAAAGAGTTGTCACGAAACTTCTGAGCAATTTCACCGCTGAACCCTTTTTCTCTGAAATGAGAACTAAGCAACAATTAGGCTACATGGTCTTTGGCTCTGCTTTCCAAGACCAAAGTCAACACTACCTCGTCTACGTTATCCAATCTGGCACACACACCGCCGACGAACTCTCTAAAAGGGCTAATGCTTTCACCCAAACCCTCCCAGAGGCACTCAGCAACCTTCCTCCGGAGAAATTCAAAGCTATGAAGGATTCCATTCGGGAAAAACTCCTTGAAAAGCCCAAGACGATCGCGGGAAAGGCCAGTCAACTCTTCAACCTCGCCTATACCGAGCGAGGGAACTATGGTCTGATTCAACAACAGCTCAGTGCTATTGAAAAACTAAGCCAAGAAGACTGTGTCGCTACTTTGAAAAAAGCTCTCAGTGATCAAAAACAACCTTCTGCCGAGTGGCAATTCTTCTCAAAAAAGAACCCTATCGAAGGTCTTGATTATGAAGCCCAGCTAACTGCTTTTCGAAAAAATAACACTTATAAAAAGCTTTAAGTTCGGCAAGTCTTAAATGGACGTGGTCTTTCTCAGCCTTTGAGCAAGACCATCTTTCAAATTGAGATACCTTCAACTGGTGGTCGATCATTTCATGCACATTTCAATAGGAATTGAGCGTTCCATCAGTTAAACCGTTCACTTTCCCGAACAACTCTTCCCAAAGCCTAATTGCACTCGAAATTCCCTTGAACTCTTGGGATTTATGGATCATGGCCACATGGGGAACCCTCCTAATTTAAAGTCCATCTTGCCCATCAAAGAACTCTTCTTGGGAGGGTTTCTTTGTCTGGCATACGCTTTAATCATCTACTCAGATTTCTTTTTTCCCTGGGGTGCCCCAGCTGGAGGCGACATCCTCTCGCTCCATCTGCCTTCACTCATGGCCCTAAAAAGGTCAATGTTAGCAGGTAACCCCTACCCCATGTGGTGGCAAGAGGTCCTCTGTGGCGTCCCTGCAATTCCCGACATTAGCGCAACACTCTTAAATCCACTATACCTCTTACTCTATTGGCTAGAGCCCCTCAGTGTCATTAAACTCCAAGTTCTACTTTGCCTCGTGAGCTCAGGCTGGGGCCTTTTCTTACTGTGCCGGCAGATGTCCAGCCTTGTCGTTGAGAAAAGGCCCGTCGACATTGTCCTATTCAGCATGGTCTTTCTTGGTCTGACCATTTTTCACGGTCTTCTGTCCTTTGGTCACCTTGGAATCCTCTCATCTGTTTCTTTATTCATTTGGTCCCTCATT